>ERZ808275.61-NODE-61-length-72307-cov-4.716520_pt1 | contig 72307 bp, 66 predicted proteins | sample MGYA00520894_ERZ808275 | MGnify/ENA primary metagenome ERZ808275 (study PRJEB31516, sample SAMN03275598) | gut metagenome | biome: mammalia-associated habitat; material: feces | host: Papio cynocephalus | place: Kenya | collected 2012-08-03 ... | reverse complement strand
TTTCCCTAACAATTATTTATTCGGCTAAAACCATGATAAACTTTAGCTTTTTGACCCTTTTTGTTAACTTTTGTTAACAATGTAAGATTTTACCAATCATGTTATAATTTTTTCAAAAGGAGATATGAAAAATGATTTTTGACAACATAAAAAATGCAAAAACTTATTTTAATTTGGATGAAAAGATAAAAAAAGGATTAGAATTTATTTTAAACAATGATTTAAAATCTTTTAAAAATGGAAAATACGAAATTGACGGAGAAAAAATTACAGCAAATATTCAAGAATATGACACAAAATCTGAGGGTTTATTTGAAGCACATAGAAAATATATCGATATTCAATATGTGATTAGTGGTTTTGAAAAACAAGGAATAAAAGAAATTTCAGAACTAACTAAAAATACTGAATATGATGAAGAAAAAGATGTACAATTTTTTAACGGAGAGGGTTCATTTGTAAGTGTTCCTGCTAGATATTTCACAATATTTTATCCACAAGACGGTCACAAACCTTGCATTACAGACAAAACTCAAACTCACGTTAAAAAAGTTGTTATAAAAATTTTAATTTAGGAGTAGTCATGAAAAAATTATATTTATTAATTTTAGCTTTAATATTTGCCATAACACCTGTATTTGCTGGAAATGATATTACAATTTTGCACACTAGCGATGTTCACGGCAGATTACAACCAATAGAATATCATGGACTAAAAAATGTTGGTGGTGCACCAAGACAAGTATATTATTATAATCAAACTCGACAAAACAACAGACATACCTTGATTTTGGATTCAGGTGATATTTTCCAAGGTTCTATTTATTATCAAATGTACAAGGGTAAATTAACTGCAAAACTTTTAAAAACAGCTTTAAAATATGATGCTGTAGCTCTTGGAAACCACGAATTCGATAGAGGAATAAAAGAATTAAAACAACTAATCAAAAAATCAAACACAACATTTTTATCTGCAAATATAGAATTTACAGATTATGAAATGAGAGAACTCGTAAAACCTTATATAATGAAAGAAATTGGCGGAGAAAAAATTCTTATAATTGGTGTTACGACACCCGCTTTATCAAACCTGTCATGCTCTGATGGAATTACAATTTATGACCCTGTAAGCATTGTTAGAAAAATTATTGCAGAAAACAAAAATAAAACTGATGCAATTATCGTACTTTCTCATTGTGGATACGAAATTGATAAACAAATTGCAAAAGCAAATCCTGAAATCAACATAATTTTAGGTGGTCACAATCACATCTTATTTACAAAACCAGTTCCAACAAACGGTGTTGAAATCGTTAATTCTGGTGAATTTGGTGTACGAGTAAGCAAAATGATTTTTTCTACAGATAAAGGTATAACTTATTTTGAAAATACCTTAATGGATAAAAACATAAATTCTGATAAAACTGTAGAAAAACAATTAAAACATGTAGATAAAAAATTAAATAAACTTAAAAATACTGTTTTAAGTAAAACAAATCTTGTTTTACTGGGAGAACAAACAGAAATAGAAAAACAACAAACAAATTTAGGTAGACTTGTTTTAAAGTCAATGGTTGAGTTTCAACCTTATGACATAGTTTGCACAAATAGTGGTTCAATCAGAATAAACAAAAACCTTACAGGCAAAATCACTCTAGCTGATGCAATAGAAATTTTACCATTTGAAAATAAAGTTGTAAAAGGAAAAATCCAAGGTAAATACTTAGAGCAAATTTTAGCTCTAGGAAAAACTCATGGCAGAAAATATTTACAAGTTTATTCAAAAATCAAAAAAATTGAACCTGAAAAATACTACACTATCGTAACAAATGAATACATCTCAAAAGGAAAAGACGGTTACGAACCATTCCGTAACATCAAAGATGTAATTCCAATAAACGATAGTCAAAAAGATGCGTTCATTCAGTTTTTGAGAGAAAATCCAAACATAACAGAAACTACATTAAAAATGTATTAATAAAAAAGAGGGCGAACTTGATAAATCAAGTTCACCCTCAAAATATTTTAAAAGTTTTAAATCATCTCACCTTGTAAATACCAAGTTTTAGCACCTGTAATTTTTACAGTCAAGAATTGACCAGTAAGATTTTCATCACAAGGAATATGAACAATTTTATTATTACGAGTTCTACCTGTAATAACGTTTTTACCTTTATGATTTTCAAAACCCTCAATTAAAACTTCTAACTCACGACCAACAAATTTTTGGTTAGATTTTAAACAACATTCACGGTTAACCTCATTAAGTCTAGCAAGGCGGTCAAATTTAACATCTTCATCAATGTATAAATCTGTCCATTTTGCAGCGACTGTACCTTTACGAGGCGAATATGCTGCTGTATTTGAATAATCTAACTCAAACTCTCTCATAGCAGATAGAGTTTCTTCAAATTGTTCTTCTGTTTCTCCAGGAAAACCTGCAATAAAGTCACTTGTTATAGTAACATCAGGAACAAGCGTTCTAATTTTATGACAAATTTCGCCATAAGTTTTTCTATCATAACGTCTGTTCATTTTCTTTAGTGTGTAATCAGAACCTGATTGCATTGGAATATGAAAATATTCGCAAACCTTATCACATTCATTTACAGTTTGAATTAATTCATCAGTAATATCAGTTGGATAAGAAGTTACAAATCTAATTCTGAATTGACCCTCGATAGAATTTAATTCTCTCAAAAGTTTTGATAAATTAGTATCTTCTAAATCTTTACCATAACTATCAACATTTTGACCAAGAAGTGTAATTTCTTTAAAACCGTCTTTTAAAGCATCTTTAACTTCCTTGATAATTGTATTCATATCACGAGAACGTTCTCTACCACGTGTGTATGGAACAATACAATATGTGCAGAAGTTATTACAACCCTCTGTGATAGGAATCCAACAACCAGTAGATTTCACACGTTTAATTGAATAATCTTTTTCACCAAAAGGAACTTCAGGTGTAGCACAAATGCGTTCACCATTATTTATTCTCTTAATTAAATCAGGCAATTCATAAATATTATGAGTACCTAAAACTAAATCAACATAAGGGGCACGGCGGAAAATTTCTTCTCTGTCTTGTTGAGCTACACAACCTGAGAAAACAATTTTGATATGAGGTCTAGCTTTCTTCCATTTACCCCAAACACCAATTGCACTATATGCTTTGTCTTCACTCAATTTTCTAATTGAGCATGTGTTAATAATTAATAAATCAGCTTCTTTAGCTTCTTTTGTTTCTTCATAGCCACAATAATCTAGCATACCTAACATACGTTCGGTATCAGATTTATTCATTTGGCAACCCATTGTTTCAATATATACTTTTTTCATAACAGAAAAATTATACAATAAAAAAAAATGGGCATAAAGCCCATTTAATTAAAGTTTTGGTTTTTGGTTTAGTTTTTGGTTTAATTTAAAATAAAAAATCTGATTAAGCTTTAACAAAAATAGCATCTTTTGCTTTAGCTAAAAGGTCTTTACCACCTTCAATTAATTTTTGGCAAGTTGGGTTTTCTGCCCATTTTGAAATTTGTTTGCCAAGATTGTCAAAACCTTTTTCAATGTATTTTCTGTGACCGTAACCTAATGCAGCACCGCCAACTAAAAGAATAGCTGCTGCTAAAAAGTTACCTTTTTTACTTGATTTTTTTGCTTCTGCATCCATTGATGGAGTAGTCACTTGAGAAGCATCATTTTTTGCAGGTTTTCTTACATAATCTCTAATGCTACCTGCTGTTTTTCCCATAAAATCCACAGTATCATTTAAAAGTGCTTGTGGATTAGGTCCTTTTGATGTTAGTCCGCCACCGTCACATGCATATTTTGGAGGGTTGTTCTTTGTTGTTAATCCACCACCATCACATGTGCCATAAGTTGGAACTTTTCTTGGTTGATTGCTGATTATTCCTACCATAATAGAACTACCTTTCAAATACTACACTCCTATATAAAAACATGAAAACTCAATTAATTGCCATGTTTGAGAGAATTTTGTTAAAAAATTTTAATATAAATTAAAAAATAAAAATATATTACGATGTATAATGAACTTATGAAAAGTATTCACCTTAATTTTAATAACGTCTTTACTGGCTTACTAAAAAGTAAAATTATCTTACAAGCCTTGCTTGTAGGCTTAATTTCAGGTTTATTAGTTGTACTTTTCAAATTATCAATAACAGAACTTTTCAATTTTATACAAAGAGCAACTTCAAATATACAATTTCTGTTCCCAATAATAATGGCACTTGGGGGGCTTGTTTCAGGATATTTGGTGTATAAATTTGCACCAGAAGCTAAAGGTAGCGGTATACCTTACGTAAAAGCAAGCCTATTACACTTAGGAAACCTTACAAGAGTTCGTAGTATATTTGTTAAATTCTTTGGTGGTATTGCCTCAATCGGAACAGGGATGTCATTAGGTCGTGAAGGTCCAAGTGTTCAACTTGGAGCTGGTAGTGGGGCTTTAATTGGTAAATTGTTCAAGCTTAGTGGTACAGATAATGACAAACTAATCTCAGCCGGTGCAGGTAGTGCGATTGCGGCAACTTTTAATGCACCTATTGCTGGTACAATTTTTGTACTTGAAGAACTTATGCAAAAATTTAATTCATCAATACTTTTTCCGGTACTTGTTTCAACTGTTGTAGCCTCAAGTTTAGCAAGATTTTTACTAGGAAACAACACCTCTTTCTTAATTCCAGCACTTAATTCTAACACTTCTATAAATATTTTTGTTTGCCTTGTAGTTGGTATTACAAGTGGTATTCTTGGAGTTTTGTTTTCAAAGCTTATCCATTTCAACAACGATTTATTTTTAAAAATAAAAATTAAACCGTATTTTAAGCCGATGATAGCAGGATTTTTTGTAGGAATAATTGGTTTATTCTTGCCATTAATCCTTGGTAGCGGAAATAGTAGCGTAGATATTTTATTACAAAATAAAATCCCTATTATTTTAGTAACTTTAATTTTTGTATTCAAATTTTTAGTAACTCCTTTTTGCTTTGGTTCAGGAGCAGTCGGCGGAATATTTTTACCAATGCTAATGTTAGGAGCTTATCTTGGCTATATTTGCGGATTTGTTTCAAACTATTTTGGACTAGAAATAAATCTTGTTGCAATCTCTCTAATTGGGATGGCATCATTTTTATCAGCTGTTGCAAGAACTCCAATCACAGCAACTGTTATGGTCTTTGAAATGACTGGCGGATACAATTTTATTCTTCCAATAATGCTATCTTGTGCAGTTGCTGATTTGGTTGCAGAAAAACTTCATCATAAACCGATTTATTCAGAGTTAATTGTAAATCAAGTAAAAAATTCTACTTCTGCAAAAATGTTAGAAAATAAAAAGGTTTCTGAAATTATGCAAAAAGAAGTTGAAATCATATCGCAGGATTTACCAATAAATGACGCCCTAAAAGAAATGGACGGAGAAAAACATAGTTTTTGTCCAGTTGTTGATGCAAAGAATAGACTAATTGGTGCTATTTTAAAATCTGATATTGAAGATGTTTTAATAAATTGCGGAAACAAGGACTTGAAAGTTAAAGATATTATGGAAACAAACATAATAACTGCAGAAGCTGATTTGAATTTGTACACGCTATATTTCAGACTTCATGCCAGCAACTACGACAAAGCTATTGTAATTAATGAGGACAAAAAAGTTTTAGGAATTGTTTCTCGCTACGATATTCAAGAAATTCTATAAAGCGACTTCGATAATCTGTTTTAACAAATAATCATATAAAAGTTTTAAGCCGTCTTCCATTTTTGTAAATTTGAAATTCGGAATTTCGGCTAATAATCTTGAATTATCACCAGTATACTCATTACCCCATTCTTGATTTTTAATTTTAATTTCTGATTTATAATTGCTAATATCATTAACAATTTTGGAAATTGTTTTTAAATCGATAGACTCACTTGGAGTAACATTAATAACATTTTCTTTTGGTTTATCATTCATAAAATGTTCAACAATTTTACACAAATCTTCTATAAACAAATAATCAAAAACAACATTTTGATTAATTACTATTGGTTTACCTTGTAAATTTTGGCTAATCGCATACGTTGGAAATCTGCTTTCCTTTTCGCCATATCCATAACACGCAAAAATTGTTAGACAAGTAACGTCGGCTCTATTTTTTACAAGTTCAACAATCTTTTTCTTAGATTTGCCATAAAGATCAGGAGGATTACAATTTTCTAAGCAATCTTCTTTTACCTTTTGAATAGGTTTTGATTTGTCATACATAGCACCAGAAGAAAATAAAATCATGCCGGTATCTTTATTTTTATATTTTAATAAATTTTCTACCATTTTTATATTTTCATCAAATGTTTCAGGTTTATCTTCAACACCTCTAACGCCACCTACTGATGCACAATGAAGAATAAAATCAATTTTATTTTTTCCAAAATATTTTTTTACAGCCTCTTCATCAATACAATCAAGCTCATAACTTCTTGGAGTTAAAAGATTATACTTATCCTTAAAAAAAATTTTTAAATTTTTACCAATAAATCCACCTGAACCTGTAATCAAAATATTTTTAATCATTTAAAAGGTTTTCCTTAAATTCTTCTCTTGGTAAAAATGGATACATATCCTCTATGCTTGGAGAAATCATTGTTCCGTCATCAAGTTTTTTTGAAGATAATTTTGGCAAAAATGCGTATTCTTTTTCTACCATAACTTCACAAAGGATTGCACCATCTGTTTTTAAAACTTTTTCAATTTCTTCTTTCATAGTTTTTGGATTAGAAATTTGAATATATTTTAGACCAAAGCCATCAGCGAGTTTGCTAAAATCAGGCATTCCAACTCCACTATCAAGACCTGAACCGGTCATTCTGCCGTCAAAAAAGTTTCTTTGAGTTTGTCTTATTGAAGAATACCCCGCATTATTTATAAGAAAAATTTTAATTGGTAAATCATTGTACGAAATAGTTTCTAACTCTTGTAAATTCATCATAATAGAGCCATCACCAGTTAAGCAAATGACATTTCTTCCGTTTGCCTCGTAATAAGCTCCAATAGAGGCTGGCAAGTCAAACCCCATAGATGCATCACCTGAATTTAAGAAAAGTCTTTGATTTCGTTTTATAACTGCAGTTTGATGAGTACAAATACAAGCTGAACCATTACCAGCAACGACAATATCCTCACTACTCAAATTATTTGTAAGATTATGTATAAAATCATAAACATTTATCACATCTTCTTTTGATTGGTATTCTTGTGTATTTTCAAAATCATATTTTTTATACAAATTCTTTGAAAAATCTAACCATTTTTGACAATCTAATTCAGGGAAATTCTTAATCAATTCAGGCAAAAATTCTTTCATATCTGAGTTTATTGCCAAATCAGGTTTTACTAAAGGTTTTTCTAGCTCGGCTTTATCAATATCTACAATAATTTTGTATGCATTTTTAGCAAAATTTTCCCAATTGTAGCTTACTTGTCTAATATTGTTTCTTGTCCCTAAAAACAAAATTACATCAGCATTTTGCAAGGTAAAGTTACCGGCTCTTTGTCCAGCAGTACCGATTCTGCCACAAAAGTTTTTATGATTTGTCGGCATAATATCCATACCGTTAAAGGTCGTAACTACGGGAATATCAGTTTTCTCTACAAAATTTAAAAATTCTTTTTCTTGATTAGAAAGTCTTAAACCGTGTCCAGCAACTATCAATGGTCTTTTTGCAGATTTTAATTTTGAAATAACTTCATCAATTTTTAAATCATATTTAGGCTTTTCATCTGACGGAATAAAATCAATTAAATCCTCTTCGTCAATTAATGCACCTTGAACATTCATAGGAATATCAAGCCATACAGGACCAAATCTACCTGTTGTTGCCTCGTAGATAGCTCTATCTAAATGATATTTTATCTCATTAGGCTCTGTAACCATTTTTGCGTATTTTGTAAGAGGTTTTACACAAGAAATTATATCAACCTCTTGATCACCAAGCTGACGCAGATTTAATTCAGGACAAGATGCCATATTTGTAGAAAATTTAACCTGCCCTGAAATATACAAAACAGGAACAGAATCAGTCCATTGACCGAAAACACCGTTAAGACAATTCAATCCCCCAGGACCTGTTGTAACATTAACAACAGCAAGTCTTTGATTAACTCTTGCATACCCCTCAGCCGAAAAGGCACAAGCCTGTTCGTGATGATTAGCAACATAAGGAATAAATCTACCCAAACTATCGTTCAAATGCATAGCACCGCCACCAGACACCATAAAAAAGCGTTCCACGTTATGATGTTCCTTTAACCTTTTAGCTATGTAATCTGATAATTTTATTTTAGACATTAATGCAATACCCCTCAATCATCCCCACGTGGTTATTATAACATAGGAAGAAAACATTAAACAGGATTAATAAGGTTCACAGATTAAAAGAGTTTCAAAAGAAATATTTCCGTCAATTGGTTTTCTAATTTTAAAATTATAACCCAAATCCCAACTTTCAATCATTGGTTTAATATCAAAAAAATCTTCTAAAGAATGATAAATACTAATCAATAATATAGGTTTTTGAGATTTAATAGTTTCTTTAGCTCCGTGCAAAAATTGTTGTTCAAATCCCTCTACATCTACTTTAATTAAGCCAATATTCATTGGATTATCTTTAATAAATTCATCTAGAGTTGTTAAATTAATTTCTTCATAATTATCTGTATCCAAATATGTATCAATCAATGTACTTGCAGAATTGTTTACTGCGAGCTTTAGAATTTCCTTTTTATTACCTAATCCTATTTTATGAGGGATAATATTTGATTTATTATTCATTTTAATTGTTTTCAAAATTAAATCATAATTTTCTTTTTCAGGTTCAAAAGTATGAACTTCAGCATCTGTATACTTAGATAAAACAATAGCAGAATCACCTATAAAGCCACCGACATCAAGAATATTCTTATCTTTTATGTAATCTAAGTTATCTATATCATGAATTTGATGTTCGTAATAAAAAACGCTAGATTCAAAGTGATTAATAGGTATTAGAAACTCTTTGTACGAATAACAATTATCGTCCAATTTTTTAATTTGATTTTTAAAATCCAATTTCAAGCGACCAAGCTGTTCTTTTTCTTTTATCGTAAAACAATTTATTTTTTCAGCTTTTGAATTAAGAACCTTTTTAATTCTTGCAAGAATTGTATCCACAGTTTTTACACTTGTTTTATCCAAATTTTGAATTAAAACTTTTCGTTTAGAACTTATATTCTTATTTTTAGAAAGAAAGTTTTTATAGGCTTTTACAATTTCAGAATTTCTATACCAAGTAGCGTAAAAAGGATATGTTTTTATATTCTTATAAAAGAAAAATAAACTATATGTCATTCTTTTTAACAGTATTATCAATTTTAAATTGTCAAATAATTCCATTTTAATTACTTTCTCTAATTTTACCTATAAATAAAACTCTATGTGGATAAGTTTTATCATCAATAGTCACAGACTGAATTGTTTCTTTATGCAACAATTCAAAAAACATCTTAAAATGTTTTTCAAACCATTCTTCTGTATACCAAGCAGGAACAGGTGGAAGTTCATTTGAATTTTCTGAAGAATACATCCCCAAGGGACAAAATTCAACATATACATACTTATTTGAAGCACTTTTTATTTTATTAAATACATATCTAATATCAACTTTTTGCGTCAATATCAAATGATGAGTCAATGCTAGAGCAAAAACAATATCGCACTTCAAACACGATAAATATTCTCTAAGGAAATTAATAAGCAAAGAATCAATAATAGACTTTGAGTTATTTATTTTTTGATATAAGTAACATTTATCAATTGCATTACTATCGTAATCAGCATTTATCAGTTTACTAAATTTGCCTAAATTATTATTTTCTAAGTATCTTAAAAAATAACCAGAATTACCAGCGATATCAATTGCACTAACAGAATCAGAAGAATATTCATTTACCAATTCAAAAATTCTTTTAAATCTTAAATCTTGTATAGATTTTTCATTTGGAGCATAATTTCCCCATTGAGTATTTGATTGAACATTATTCAAAAGTAAATCAATATAAGCTAACTTTATTCTCTTTTTTACAAAAACATTCTCCAAAATTTTATTATAAGTTTTTGAACTTGATTTTTTATGGAATTTCAAAAAATTGTCCAACAAAAGTTCGCCTTGTTTTGACAATTTTGAATAATGTCCCTCATTTAAGGCTGATGGATTGTCTATATATTGCATTGATACCAATGGCATAACATTTTTGTTTAAAAATTCAAGCAAACCACGATTTAAAGTGCCTGAAACAAATGACCCTAAATCAAAAAACATTGGTTTACCTTTATATAAAGTAGCATTTGCTTGATGTCCATCAATTAGACAATAACCAAACGCATTTGCAATTGTATTTACCAATAAAGTAACTAAAGCTAAATCTTTTTTAGCTTCAAAACTATAATAACAAGTAGGATAACAAGTTATTTTTTCTATCTTAATTAGTATTGGATAATTATCAATAGAATATTTTGAAATCTCAAAATTAGGTATCAATCTAAAATGAGCCAAGGTTTGTAAAAGACCACTTTCGTATAAAGTTTTAAAATAATTTAATTTCTCTGGATATATTGCTCTATAAATATTGTTGTCTTTATCAAAAATTATTGGACCTAGAGAATCTAAAGAATATTTAATTTCAAAGTCTTTTAAAACAACTTTTTCTTTTATATCTTCAAAATGTATTTTTGGCAAAGAGTTTTTATAATTTAAAATTTCATTAATTTTGTCATTATAAAATTTTTCTTTATTTTTAAGCTCATTTTTCGTAATATTTACAGGTTTTAAGTTATAACTTAAAAGATTTTTTGTCTTTATATTCTCTAATATTTTCTTTAATCTCATTATTGTTTTTAGCTTTAAATCTATCATATACTCTTCCCAATTAGTCACGCTTACTCTAACATTTTTAAAATAATTGATATTTTTTTAAAAGTAAAAATATCGTTTTTTGTGTTTTTATCTTTAATTGATTAAATACAAATATTGCATTATCAATTTTTGGTTTATATTTTTCATCATATTTATTTTTCAATAAATTTGAAATACACAAGTACTTAAATTGTGTTTTTAGCAAATATCTCCAGAATAAATATGATTTTATACTTCTGCATAGCCAAGGTTTTCCTGATACATAGTGAAAAACAACAGCATTTTTATTACGTTCATCATAAATATCTTTAAAGTCATTTGTATTATAATAATATTCTTTTAAGTCAGGCATAAAGTTGAACTTATAGTCTAAAAGTTTATAATTACCATCAAAAACGATATTAAAAATATCTTGGTCCGCACATAACAATTTATCAGATAATTCTTGAGTTTTTACCAAAAGCTCATCCAAATATGCACCTTTATTAAATTTCGAAATATCAATTAAAAGAACGCCTGAATTAAAATAAGAAAAAGTACCTTTGTAATTTTCATATATACTTTCTTTTAAATTAATTTCGTTATTTCCAAAAAATTTTTCAGAAATTGCACCAATAGGATAGCCATCAAGTTCTTGGTTGTACAACTTTTGAATATCACCATTTACAACTATGTCACAATCTAAATAAATAACTTTTTCTAGATTTGGTTTTAAGCTTGAAATAAAATATCGTGAAAACGCACTTGTTGAGTAATGTTTTATCGCTGGGAATTTATCAAGATTAAATTTTCCCATATTAAGATATTCAATCGTTTTGTTTTTAAAACGTTTTAGAGATTTTTCAATCTTTGATTTATATTTTTCATCAATGTTATCTTCAAGAATATAAAAATCAATAAAAGATTTAGTATTACATAATATTGAATACATTGTCACGCACAAATACGGTGCATAATTATTGTTAGATGCAAGGAAAATAGATATTTTTTTCATTATCTTAAGTCCTTATTTAATTTTTTATTTATTGTCAAAATTTCATATATTGGAGGACAAAAATATTTTACAAACTTCAAAATTTTTGAATAGTATTTATTGTAATAATATTTTGGAATATTAAAAATACAAAAATATTTAAAATCAGTTTTTAGTAAATATTTCCAAAATATTACTGATTTTACGCTTTGCAAATACCAAGGTTTACCTGATACATAATGGTAAACAACAGCATTATCATAGTTTTTGTCATAAATTTCTTTAAATTTCTTTTCTCTATAATAAAACTTTTTTAAATCTGGCATAAAATTATATTTATAGTCCAAAATTTTATAGTTGTTATCAAAAATAATATTAAAAATATCCTGATCAGGACATGATAACTTATCAGCCAATTCAAAAGTTTTTTCTAATAATAAATCTATGTAATTACCTTCTCTAAACTTTGGAACAGCTATTAACATAACTCCTGCATTAAAAGATTTTATATCAGAACTAAATTTTGAATACAAATAATCCTTGATATATTTAGCATTTTTTTTGTAAAAATCTTCTAACACAACACCGATAGGGTACATTTCTAAATCTTCATCATATAATTCAGAAATATCAGAATTTACAATAGTATCACTATCCAAATATAAAACTTTATCAAAGCCTAATGATAATTCAGAAATAAAATATCTTGAAAATGTATTCACCGAATACTGAGTAGTATCAGGGAATTTTTTAAGATTATACTTTGCCATGTCTATGTATTCAACACTAAAATTATCAAAAAGTTTTAATGAATTTTCAATTTTTCGTTTTGAATCTAATTTTATTCCACCATCTAAAATAAAAAATTTAATAAAAGATTTTGTATGTACTAAAATAGAATACATTGAAGCACATAAATAAGGAGCATAATTTTCGTCACTTGGTAAAACAATAGGTATCGTTTTCATCAAATTTTCTCCTTATCATAGATTACAGTCTTTAGCTGATAAGTTTTATATATAGGACTCTTATAATATAGCTCATATACTCTTGGTAAAAAGTATTTTATCAAAGAAATTATATTTCTCACCATAACTGATTGATATTTAAACATTTTATTATGCAAATATTTTTTTTCTTTATCTAATAATTGCTTGTAATTTAAATTACTAGACAAACCACCTAAAGTAAAATTAGAAATAATATCTTTTGTATAAACAATAAGCTCATTATTTTTTAAAACCTTAGCATTTAACAAATTATCTGATATTATTCGCAAATTTTCATTGTAAAGGCCATATTTTTCAAAAACAGATTTTGAATAAAAAATTCCTTGATGTGAATAGAATTTCTTTTGAAAATCAAAAATTGTTAAAACATCCTCTTGATGATTTGTAAATTTATAATTTCCATTTTCATAGAAATCAACATTTCCTATAACCAACTTTGCATCAAGATAATCTGTAATGATTTTTGCCACTTTTTTAAGAACAAAATCATCTTTAAAAGTATCATTACCATTTAGAAAAAATAAAAAATCACCAGTAGCTTTTTGAATTCCTTTGTTCATTGCAGAATATACGCCAGAATCCGTTTCTGATATTAAAATATCAATTCTATCTCTATATTTATTTATAATATCTAAAGTTTTATCAGTAGATTTGCCATCTACAATAATAAACTCAACATCAGCATATTGTTGATTTAATACGCTTAATATTGTTTTTTCTATAGTTTTTTCTTCATTTTTGCATACAGTAATGACTGAAAATTTTGGCATTTTATTTCCAAACTTCTCTTACCAAAGTCATAAATGGTTTTTTAAGTAGTGGTTTAATTTTGATTTTTGTACCTTTTAACAAGTTATAGTACAAATCTTCCACGATATTTATGTAGAATTTTGTTGCAACTACAACGTAATCAGGTTTAACATCTAGAATTTCTTCTGGTGCGATAGCCTTATATCCTAAAAATTCTTCGTTTTCCCCGTGATTTTCAAATCTCTTATCTGCAATACCAACAACATTTAAGCCTGAAAGGTCATAGTATTTTTTAATAAGTTCTAAAAATGCACCAGCACCATATAATACGACTTTTTTATTCTTCATTTTCTTAACCAGTTTTGGCAAAGTTTTTTCGAATTTGAAACTGTCCAAGTACAAATAATTTGCTCTTTCATCTTTGATTTCTTCGTTAAACATTGTTCTAACATCTTTTCCCTCAACACCCAAATCGAAAAAGATATAATCCAAAATAGGTCTTGCATTTTCGTTAGAAATTAAAATTACATCATAATCTTCTTTTACAATATCAGCTGGTTTAATAGCTCTCATACCATAAAAATCAACGTAGTTTTCTGTTTCAAAACGTTTATCAGCAATAGCAACAACGTTCAAGTTTTTATTAAATTTATATTTTTTATTTAATTCTAAAAAGCCTTCCCCAGCTCCATAAATAATAACTCGTTTGCCATAGATTTCACCCATTGACCAACGCATATCATCATCAAATTTTTTCTCATTTGTTTTAGTTATAAAATATTTACTTAACATAAAATCTCTCCTTATCTAGTTGTGTTATTATAGCATACTATTTTAAATATAGATATTTATTAACACTTCTATAGATTTCCAAGCTCTTTTCAAAAACATTCTCCACATTTTAAGTTTAAAAATCAAATATGAAATTTTATATGGTGTAAGTTTTAAACACTTGAAATACTCATTCTCAAATGGATGTGCATATCCGCAATAAGGTTTTTCTGCACCTACAAAATGCAAAATTTTAATCTCATTTTCTTTTGAAAAAATCTTATACACCCCTTTTGAATAACCTAATTTATATTGATAATTCCACTCTTTCCCAAGAAATTTGACATTGTCTTGAAAAGCATAATTCAATACGCATTGATCCATCAATAAAATTTTTTCAGAAGAAGTTTTTATAAAATCAAAACATTTTTCTTCGATTAAATCTTCTCTAATCTTTTTCAAATTCAACAACATAACTCCAGCGTTGAAATAATATTTTAGTCCAAGATTTTTTATCTGTTTTCGAATATAAGTTTCTTTTGAAAGTCTTTCTTTTACAACACAAGCATAAGAATTTTCAAAATCCTGTTCATAAAGTTCTTTTAAATCAGCTCTTACAAGCAAATCACAATCTAAAAACAATAATCTATCAACATTTATCAAGGCAGGCAAGATTAATCTATTATAGCTCACAGAAGTTATATGATAAATTGTTGGTAAATTTTCAAACATTTTTCCGTCAACTGATAAAAAGCTAATTTCAAATGTTTTGAAAGATTTTAGCTTTAAAATTTTTTGTTTGTTCGCTTCTGAAATACCATTATCCAAAACAAAAAAATTAAACTCAGAATTTGATTTATCGTTTTTTAAAATTGAAACAATAGTTGTAGCAAGTTGTTCAGAATAATTATCATCAATCGAGAAAGCTATATTCATTTCAAAACTCTACTTTACACACCTGCAAATTCCACAAGTGTTGGTGTATCTTTTAATTCATAAAACATTTTTGCCGCAACTTTAAATTCATTTGGATTTGCACTTACAAAAAACTCTTCTGAACCCTCATTTTCAGACAAATTCAACATGTTATGTTTTTCTAAATCGTATTTAATATAATTTGAAAAAATAATTGATGGGTCAATAAAAACATCATCGCCCCAAATATCTGCCAAAACTCTTCTCAAATAAGGATAATGAGTACAGCCTAAAACAATTTTATCAGGGTTATTTTGTTTCATAGCATCCAAATATTTTTTCACGCAATCTCTTGTTGAAGATGCATTAATCATATCCGATTCAACAATTTTAACCCATTCAGGGCAAGCCAATTCAAAAACCTGCATTTCTTTATTATATTTATAAATTTCGTTTTTATAAATATGAGAATTAATAGTTACAGGAGTCGCAAAAACGCCCAAACGTTCAATTTCAAGAAGCGAAAGAACATTTGCACAAGATTGAACAATCGGATAAACTTTTATATCATATTTATCTTTTAAAGCCTCATAAGCTATTGCAGAAGTTGTATTGCAAGCCATTACAATACATTTCACATCTTTTTCAATAAAAAATTTAAAAATATCTTCTGCATATTGAATCAGTTGTTCTTTAGTTTTTTCACCATAGGGTTGGTTTTTTAAATCGCCATAGTAAATATAATTTTCGTTAGGCATAAGTTTTTTAAGCTTTTCATAAACCGTAAGCCCACCAACGCCTGAATCATATACACCTATTTTTTTATTATTTATCATACTGTTTAAAATAGTTAACTATCCCTTCTGCAATACCTTTTGCAGTTCTTTGTTGTCTATCTGCAGAAACTAATTGCATACGCTCTTTTTCATTAGATATAAATCCGATTTCAACCAATATTGCTGGTTTTGTCGTATGATTTATAACATAAAATCTTGATTTTATCAAACCTCGGTTAGGAGATTCGGTTACATTCTTCACAAATTCAGCCTGAACACATTTTGCCAAATTGTAGCTGTAATCATGATAATAGTGAGTTTCCAAACCAGTTGGACTTGTGTTTTCTGAAGAATTTACGTGAATACTTACAAAAATATCCTCGTCTTTACCCTCAGCAATATCAACTCTTTCTTGTAATGAAACAGTTGAATTATCACTTCTTGTCATATAAACTTTGTAGCCTTTTTGTTTTAATATAGCCTCAACTCTTTGAGCTACTGCAAGGTTAATATCACTTTCCTTGATACCAGCTCTAGTTGCACCACAATCTGTACCACCGTGACCAGCATCAATTACGATAACTTTTTCGCCAGCCTTTTTCTTTGTATTTGTAAATACTGGTGGAACAATTTTCTTTATTGGAGCTTGTTCAAGTTTTGGTTCATTTATAGAAATTTTTAAACTTTTTCCGTCTAAACCAGAATAAACTTTTGTAGTACCGTTTGATTGCAATTTATAAGATACAGTCAAAAGTTGTCCCTCAATTTTTAGTTTTAAATTTTGAACGGCAGTATTTTTAAGAGTGTTAGTAAATTGAGCCTCATTATATTTATCAATATTGTAAATTGTCAAAATAAAATCATCAGCTTTTCTATAAACGCTATAAACTACAGGAGCATTAAAAGCTAAAATGACATCGTTATTTTGACCATCTTTTTCGAAATACGTAGAAGTCAAACTTGCTTTTATTGTTGATAAAGATGCAACGTTATATCTTTCTTTATCAGCAAGCAAAAGTGTTTCGTTATCAGGTGAATATATTGGAATATATTTATCAGGTTTATTTGTTTTTAAAACTAAACGAGTTTTATTAGTTTCAAACTGTCCAACCTTTATAGTTTCTGCCTCATTTATAGAATATTCTTTACTTCTAACATCTTTACTTGCCACAGTATTTGGTAAGTCATAAACAATTCTTGCTGGTTCTGAAAGATATAGAGCTTTTTCTACAGCTACAGAACCAAAACCTGATAGCAAAATACCATTAGAAGTCTTAGTAATATTATTCAAATAATATCTTGTATTAAGTTTTAAATCTCTTTTTATCTGTTCAACTTGAACATCACTAAAAGCTGATTCAATTTCTTTTGGAATATTTGAAGATGCAAAAGCTGATTGAATATCTTTCATTGAAGAATTTGGAACATTAATTTTTTGAGCATTTGATACAGGAACTTCTTTTTTTGTAATAACTTGAGTAGTCATTGCAGAATATTCATAGTAATCATTTGCATCATGTCTATCTTCTCTAAATGTATTTTGGAAATATTCTTCTTTTAATAAAGGTTTATCACCATATTTTACAATAATACTATTTTTTAACTTATATACATCAATTTTATCAGCATTATATTTTTCATCTAAAGTTAAAACAACTCTCACAACATCAGGATTAACTGAATTTTGTGCAACCACAGCGTGTTTTACCACACCTTGAGAGAAGTTAATATCTTCTTTTTTAGTTGTCAAAATAGCAGAATTTATATCAAAATAAACTCTGTTTGGATTTGACATTTTAACTAATTTTAATTTGCTTGTGTTGTTATAACCAAATTCGGATGGAGAATTTATCATCATAACAGAAGAAGAGGTATCAAAAGCAACCGAAGTAATCTTTACAGAATTTTCGTCCGCAAAAACACTTTGAGTTAAAAATACGAATATGAAAAATATTGTAAATAATAGTTTTTTCATTTTTACCTACTTCACCAAAATAAATTATACAATATTTTTAAAGATATGAAAAAAAGTTGACCTTTCTTAAAAAAAAAACTAGAATGTAGCCATGAACAAACTTAGAAGACGTTGGTATGATGTAGATTATTCTGCAACAGAAATATTTGATAAAATTCAAAACTTAGATGATGACACAAAAAATGCGTTATCAGAAAATTTGACTGAAATTATTAAACAAATAAAAGATTTACACAAAGAAGAACTTGAACCAGACTTAAGCTTAGGGCTTGAAAGAGTTATCGGTTTATACCACCAATTCCAAAGCCGTAGACGCTGGTATGATAAAAACGATGAAGAAATAGCTTACGCAATAAAAACCTTGTTTACTTTACCAACACAAGATTTTTACAATATTGTAGAAGGGCTTTCTGTTTCGTTAAATTAATTTTTATTTTAATAGGGCGAAGCCAAAGGCTTCGCCCTATTTTTATACCTAAACAACAAACTCTAGTCTTTTTCAGGAATAGTAATAATATATCTATTTTTTACTTTTTCTTTTTTAATTTTAGCAATATCCAAATCACCATCTAAATAGAATGTTTGAGAAAAATTAACAATACTATCCTCGTGACGTTTTTCTTTTTCAATAGAGGCTGTTACTGTTGCCATATTGTTATTCAATTCAAATTGAACATTCTTTTCATTATTATCAAATGGTCTTAGGTCAACAATAATTCTATACTCATCATCAAAATTTTGTATTTCAACAATTGATTTATGATGCATAGGCATTCCAATGTCTTTCATCATTCTTTTACCCATTTTATCCATTTGACGTTCTTGATGCTCCATCATTCTATCCATTTTCTTGAATTGATACATAGGATCCATCATGTGTTTTATTGTCATATCTGCAACAAAATAGAATGCTAAAAATGCCCCTAATAAAGTCGCACAAAGAACACCAATATATTTTAAAATACATTTTTTATGATTATGTTCACAACTCATTTTTTCTTCTTCTTTCATATAATTTCTCCTTTTAAATAATACAATTATATTTAATTAAAATTTGTTTTAATTTTCAACTACCCATGTGTATATACAAAAAGGGTACAAGAAATTTAATTCTTGCACCCTTTTGAAAAATTTTTAACCTTATGCTTTTTGAGCTTTTACATTAGGTTTTTGATTTTGATTTGCTTTTTGTTGTTTAGCTGTCCATTCAGCAATATCATCAGCTTTATAATTGCTTAATTTTGTATTCAAGTATGCAATAGTTTTTGGATAATATTGTTGCAAGTATTCAGCTCTAGGTCCTAAGTCATATTCAGTTGTATAAGAATCTCTTAAAGCATTTGCTTCTGCAACAACTTCACTCAAACCGCCTAATTTTCCGCCGTAGTGACCTTTTTGTTGAATAAAGTATCCGATATGATCTCTTTGAGCATTTGGATAAGCCTTATTGAAAGCATTTCTTTCTTCGTTATAAACATCTTGTAAGCCTTTATCTGCTGTAATAGCTGCGTATTCTCTGTATGGAGTTGATTTTCTAAAATCTACACCGTGACCAGCCTCATGAAGAACTGAATATACTTCATTAATTGTATCAATTTGTTTTTTGTCTGGCCACATACAGCAATCATTTGTATCTTTAACACCGTTTAAAGTTTTAATTGTATCCGTCAAAGCCATTAACTGTTCAGCAGGAAGTTGCTTCATCAACTTGAACATTTCTTCTCTGTCGCCCATTACCTTAAATTCATCGCTACCAAGTTTAACTTTTTGACCTTTAGCACCTCTGATAGGAATTACAGTTGGTTTATCCTTACCTCTTTCTTGAATAGTCAATTTATCAGGTTCAAATGTCATTTCATAAACTTTATCACCATTTGATGAAACAATTTTGTTATCAGAAATTCTTTCCATTGTTTTGTTCAAGTTCATCAACACATTACCGTCTTTGTCAGTAATTTTGTATTCTAAAAGTTTATTACCTTTTTTATCTTGTTCTAATTTATATTGAGTTCTTGTACCATCAAGAGAAGTCATATCCTTGTGGATACAATCCATTCCATCATATTTTTGGAAGTGTTTTGTTTTTGAAATAACTTTTTCAGTTCCATCTGGATAAACATATTTATGGTCGTAAGCACCTGAAACTTTCGAATCTGTCATCATTTCTTTTCTTACGATTTTGTTATCTTTATCTCTAACAATTCTAACTTCGTCTGTGACAATAGGGTAACCGTCATCATTTAATTCTGCACGAACTTTTGTTGTAGTGTTATTTCTATAATCAACATTCTTAGTAATCATGTAGATTTTATCACCATTTTGTCCAAAAGTAACATCTTCTTCACCAATTTTGTTTATTTGATTATCATAAAATTCTGTATGAGTTTCATCATCAGCTAAGTTTGCTACCATGGCATATTCTTCTTTTGGTGCAAATTTATCTCTTTCAAAAACAATACCTACAAGTTTTTTGCCATATTTTTGTGCGATATTTGCTTTTGCATCATTAACTTTTGCTTGTAATTCTGGAGGCATTGTATTTTTCTTACCACCTTTTTTACCACCTTTTCTACCGCCACGAGTAATAGAATCTAAACCCATAAATACTGGAGCTGAAGCTTTGTATGTATTAATTGGGTTTGTTGTTACTGCTGTATTTTTTTGAAAAGTATCATTTGCTAAACCTTTTATCATTTTTGGTTGAGGAGCAACCTTATTCATTGTTGCCACAACTGGTTTTGCTATTGAATTAATCGCACTAATTGCCATAAAATCTTCTTTCTGTTACATAACACTACCTATATGTTTGCTTTAAAACCCATAAACCATGACATTTGCCCTTTTTAAGACTATTATTTACATTTGTTAATATATATTTTTAATGTAAAATTATAAAAAAGAGGTTAATTATGAAATTTGAAAACAGCATTCCTTTTGATTTAGGATTTGGAAAACATTTACTAAACTTTGTCCCAGACTTTGAATACGCTTATAGTGAGCTAAATAATATTAGAAATTTCAATATGAAAAAATTTCAGTTTCAAAGATTTTTTCCACATTTTCAAAAAGAAATTAACATGTACATCGATTTTTATATTGGTTGTTTGCTTTGGGCTGTTTATATAAAACAATTTAAAAACAAAGAAATTTCAGGAAATCCAATGCTTGGTCAAGAAATTTCTGATGAGCAAGGAACAGCCACAACTGATTATATAATCAATTATTTACCAAAATTTGAAAAAGATGCTAAGTATTATGCAAATAAAAATATAAAATTTGAACAAAAGATTTATGACCTATTAAATCTATACAAAAAGTTCTTAGTTGAAAACAAACATTTTGTAAACACAAAAACTTCAGACGATTTAGTTGTACCAGTAGACATCAAAAATCCAAACTACGACGAATACTTAGACGTAATCGAAAAAGTAGTCGATAGTGGTAATTTTGACTTGCTAAGAAATCATTTAGATTTGTTACTCGATAGTGCCGTATAAATCGTACGCATCAGAGTTTGTAATCAATACGTCTTCAATATCCCCAGGGACAACTTGTTTTTTAGTATCGATATAAACAACTCCGTCAACCTCTGGAGCATCGTGTTGACTTCTTGCAATTACAAGTCCATCGTCTGTAAAGCTTTCAATTATGCATGGCAAAGTTTGACCCACAAAGCCCTTGTTAATTTCTGTCGAAATTTGTTGTTGCAACTTCATTAACTTGTCATGACGATGTTTTTTAATTTTTGCAGGAACATGGTTTTTCATGCTGTAAGAAACTGTATTTTTTTCTTTTGAATATTTGAACACACCCATTTTATCAAATCTCATTTTCTTAACGAAATTATAAAGATGTTCAAAATGTTCTTCAGTTTCTGTTGGATAACCAACAATAAATGCTGTTCTAATTGTTACATTAGGTATTTTTGCCCTAATTTTGTTAATCAATTCCTCGTAATCAAAAGCTGGTCTACGCATTGCTTCAAGAATTTCCGGATGAGAGTGTTGTAAAGGTAAATCAATATATTTTACAACCTTATCCAATTTTGCAATCGTATCAATTAATTCGTCTGTCATTTGAGATGGGTAGGCATACATTATTCTAATCCAACTCAATTCTTCAATTTTATTTAATTCTTCTAATAGTTTGGATAAAACAGGTTTGCCGTACAAATCAATACCATAACTTGTTGTATCTTGAGCAATAAGAACAACTTCTGTACAACCTTTTTTAGCAATTTCACGAGCCTCTTCGACAATGTTTTCGATTGGTCGAGATTGGTAAGCCCCACGTAAATTTGGAATAATGCAATATCCACAATGATAATTGCAACCGTCTGCAATTTTTATGTATGAACTTGCACCAACGGTAATTTGTTGTCTTTCAACGTTTTCTGGATAAACATATTTTGGTTTAGAAGAAACATCAGAAACATATTGATAATCTTTTTTATCAATATTTTCAACAACTTCAACAATTTTTGTAAAATCAGTTGTACCAAGCATCGCAACAACTTCAGGAATAGCCTCTTTAAGTTCATCTTTATATTTTTGAGGAAGACATCCTGTTACAATAACCTTTTTACCTGCATCAACCATTTTAAGAATTGATTGAACAGATTCTTTTTCAGCATCATGAATAAATGAGCAAGTGTTTACAATAACAACATTTGCCTCATTTTCATCAAGGGTAATTTCGTAACCCTTTTCTGCCAAAAGACCCAACATTAATTCTGAGTCTACTAAATTTTTTGCACAACCGTGATTTACTAAAGCTAATTTTCTCATACAAAAATTTTACCACGAAAAAATTAACAATAAATAGCCTAAAAAGGTAAATGTAATTTACAAACTATAGTAAGACTTGTATAATTGGTATGACATGTGCTTGTAGCTCAGCTACCGTTAAATCTTTTACGATTTGTCCAATTATGAGTAAAAGTTTAACTAAGTTAGATTAAAATTCTATCCAGCTGAGTAAATGTAAAACTAAATATTTAAAATATGTGCCTGTAGCTCAGCTGGATAGAGTTTTGTTTTCCGAAAGCAAAGGTCATGGGTTCGACTCCCATCAGGCACATATTTTAAATAAAATATTTTAGGCTATTCTATTTTTTTGAGTTTTAGTGTATAGTATTTATGTGTTATGATGTTTATAACCGAGATAAGTAGTATAAGGAAAAACTTTGACAAATAGTTTCGACTTTTTTGAAAATCAAGATGCATCTTTTAAAAACTCTCCAATTATCAAAGAGAGAGTGTCTTTGATTGCATCTCACATGTACAAACAATTTTTAAATTACCAAAGTGCAGCAAGTAATACTGCTGACATTTTTGGTCAAATGCTTGAATGTTTAGAGGCTGTTGTAGACTCTTTGCAACAAACTTTTGCCTCTCACGGCGTTGCAACAGAAAACATTTACCTTAAAACTGACGCAAAAAAATCTGTTGCTGTTTTGACAATTTTCTGGAACAAATTTAGTTTCACTACTCGTTGCAATTACCAGCCACAAGCTTTATACAGAGAAGGTGATACACCAATCCAGTCTGGTAGAATTATGGCTGTAAAAGGTGATTATAACGAGATAACAAAAGGTATTCAAAACCACGAAGAGGAAATGAAAATTTTACTTGAAGAAGAAATTGCCTCTTTGTATGTTCCTTTTGACAAATCAAAAACAATTTGCAAAGTAAAACATTTATCAAACAGAGAAGTATATCTTCCTAACATTGATGCAGCAAGAGAATTTGTTCTTAAATGCATTGAAGAAGTTTGTGGAAACTGCATTTACCACGAAGAGGGTGTCAGAAAGAGCTTTAATATCTAATTTATTTGATAAGATACTTCAGAAACAATTCTTTGAATATCCGAACCCCCAACCATTACTTCTAATACAAGTCTTGGATTTGCATATAGTGTTTCACTATATGCCATTGTTGTGACATCAAAAACATCAAATTGAAAAAAGTCTTCCCCTACATACACAAGCTTTCCATATTCACTTCCGCCTGCATATTTCATAAACATGTATTGACCTTCTAATTCTTTTAATTTTTCTACAAATTTCATACGCCCTACTTAAAATTTACTATACTAATATATTAGTGAATATTTTAAAAAAGTCAAAAATTACTCCATGTTTTTTAATCTGAGTTGATACAAGAAACATTTTTTTACGATAAAATCAATATTTCTAGGAGAAATACTTGTAAAAGTTAAGGCATTTATATAATAATTTTTACCTCTGACCTCTTTTGGTCTTGTATAAACCAATTTTGCAGAAGTTTCAATAATCTTGTCAGGAAATTCAAGAGTTAAGAAAATTTCCTCATAATTTTTTATTTCTTTTTCCGAAACAAAAGACACTCCATTACCGCAAACATCACGAGAACGAACATTCCAAGTTTCAGAAATACCTGTTAAAATATCCTTTACGATTTTTACAGTAACAGGAATAGTCATATCTGCTCTGAAAAATTCTCTACGTTGAGAGTGTTTGCTGTTTACAGGATATGTAAGTGTATAAATCATGTGGTCTAAATCTTTTTCAACAAAAAGAATTTTTGAATTAGAATAGTATATTCCATTTTCTGTGTACACGTATACGTTTACTCGTGATCCCTCTGGAATATCAACAAATTTATTCTTTTTTGTACTTGCATATACGGTGATGTTAGAACTTTCTATGGCATGGACTTTTCCTCTTACTTTATGGATTTCGTCATCATACCCTTTAAAAACTATTTCAAAGTTCTTAAACTCTTCGTATTTTTGATAAATGTCCGACATAAGTCCATTATAATAAATTTGTTAATTTTTCGTATCAACCAAAAAATTGATTATCAATAAATTTTAGAATATTTTTATAGTAAAATTTTGGTATGGCAAAAGTAGATTTACATGTACATAGCAACTGTTCTGACGGTAGCGACAAGGTTTCAGAACTAATTAATAATATCGAAAAGAATGATATAGAAATTTTTGCACTTACAGACCACGACACAATCGAGGGTTGTATTGAAATGCAAAATCTCGTACCTGAAAATATAAAATTTATAAAAGGTGTCGAATTAACTTGTCAGGCAGATTACATCAAATGTCATATTTTGGGATTTGGTTGCGATATTACAAATAAAAAGCTTTTAGACTTAATCGAAAAGGGTAAAAAACTTCGCCATATAAAAATGGAAACAAGAGTTGAATACTTAAAAAACAAATGGAATATTAAACTAACAGAGGAAGAATACGCTTGGTTATGTTCAAGAAAAAGTGTTGTAAAAACTCATTTTGCAAATATTTTGGTAAAAAGAGGTTTAGCAGAAGACAATGTTTCTGCGATGAAAAAATATTTGGATGACTGCAAAACTCCAAACACAAGATTTGATATAAAAGAAGCAATAGAAGCACTCGTTGATGCTGGTGCTATACCTGTTTGGGCTCACCCACTAGGCGGTGAGGGAGAAGAACATTTTTCAGAAGAAGAAATTTTACCAAGATTAGAATTAATGAAAGCCTTTGGTATCAAAGGTCTTGAATGTTATTATTCTAGATATAATAAAGAAGAAATTAATTTATTAAAAAGACTTGCAAAAGAAAATAATCTTTTAATAAGTGGTGGAAGTGATTATCATGGGAAAAACAAGAAGAATATCAACTTGGCGAAACTTAATATTGATAACGAATATGTCGATTCTAAAGAATTAACTGTATTAAAAGAATTGTAATTATATCTAATTGACAAAAATTTTAGAATATAATAAAATAGGTATACGAAATGCAAACACATTTCGCACACCTATTTTATTATGGGTCTGTGGCACTCTGCCGAAAAAACGATTGAGTATCGTTTTTGAGAGGTGGTAGACGCACCAATTGTCAAAACAATTGACAAGAAAGCCCAAAATAATCTAAAATATTTTTGACAATTTAATAAATTCTATCTGGGCCTGTGGCGAAATTGGTAGACGCACTAGACTTAGGATCTAGCGCAGCGATGTGTGAGAGTTCGAGTCTCTCCGGGCCCACCACTTTAAAGAGATAGCAAATGCTATCTCTTTTTTAAAATCAAAATAAATTTATCTTTAGACAAAGAGGGAAAATGAAAAATTTTACAGCCGTTATTCCAACATTATTAAAAAACAGAGATATTCTTATCAAGTTAATAGAATCTCTTTTGAACGATTCAGCTCTATCTGAAATCATTGTAATCAACAATTCCGAAGAATATTTTGAATACATCCACGAAAAAGTTAGAGTTATTTCTAATGGCAAAAATTTATTCGTAAACCCTAGTTGGAACTTAGGTGTAAAAGAGGCAAAGACAGATTATATTGCACTTATAAATGATGACATTAAAATACCTACAAATCTTTGCTCAAAGATATTAGACAAAATGAATGACAAACACGGTATTGTCGGAATAAGCAAAAAATATGTTGTAGAAACTAGAGATGAAGATAATAATACAATTATAAATATTGATGAAATTGTATTGAATGAGTCAAAAGATGTTGAGTTACAGCCAATTTCTTATAGAACGCCAAATTTTGGTGTTTTAATGCTTTTCAACAAAAAAGATTATGTCGAAATTCCAGAAGAATTAAAAATTTATTATGGTGATGATTGGTTAGTATATCAAGCTACAAAAAACAAAAAGATAAATATGGTTGCAGAGGGACAAGAAATTTATCATCTTGGTTCATTATCATCAAAATCATTTAATACTTGGGCATACAATGAAAGAAAAATTTATTTAAATAAAGCATATCCTTGGTATAAACGTATTTTTAATTCTTACGAAACACCTATTGAAAAGGTATTTTTCATTTTCTTTTTAAAAATTACTATTAAGAAGAAAAACCTAGATATTTAAAAGATTAACTATTTGTAAAATGTTGCAATTTGTAAAAATGAAATTTTTGACCCAAATTTTTACGTTTTTACAAATTTTAATAAAAATTTTAAAAATTTTTTGTTAATAAGAAAAAATTTCTTATTTGTTTTTATACATTTGTTATAAAAATTTTTCAGTTTTTTAAATTTTTACAAACAAAAACTTTAGATATTTTTTGACAATAGTAGCCCTGAATTACTATAATATTCTCTGTAGAAAACATCATACAGGAGAAATAATCATGAGCGAAACATTTATTCCAAATTATGAAAAAGCATTATCGAAAGAAGAAATAAAAAAAATTATTAGCGAAAATCACGTTGAATTTATCAAACTTGAATTCTGTGATATTAACGGTACGATGAAAAACCTTTCTATCCCAGCAGAACAAGTTGATAAAGCCCTAAATAATGAAATTATGTTAGATGGTTCATCAATTAAAGGTTTTAGAAGCATTGAAACATCTGATATGTATTTTTACCCTGATTTAAAAACATTTGCAATCATTCCTTGGCGTTCTGATGACGAAACAAAGGTTGCAAGATTTATTTGCGATATTCACAATGCTGATGGAACGCCATTTGAAGGCTGTCCTCGTTGCAATTTAAAACGTATTATTGCAAAAGCTGAAAAACTTGGTTACACATTAAATGTTGGACCTGAAGCTGAATTTTTCATTTTTGAAAAAGATGAAGAAGGTAACGTAACACTTGAAACAAGTGATAAAGCTGGATATTATGATGCAGCACCAAGTGATAAGGGTGAAAACTTAAGACGTAGAATTGTAAAAACACTTAAGAATATGGGCTTTGAAGTTGAAGCCAGCCACCACGAAGTTGCAAAAGGTCAACACGAAGTTGATTTCAAATATGCAGATGCACTAACAACTGCCGATAATATTATGACATTCAAATATGTTGTAAAAGCTATTGCCGAAGAAAGTGGAGCTTATGCAACATTTATGCCAAAACCTATTTTTGGTATCAATGGTTCAGGTATGCATTGTAACCTATCATTATTCAAAAATGGTAAAAACGTATTTTATGCACCTGATAGAATGTATGAACTTTCAAGAGAAGCTTTATACAGTATTGGCGGCTTGTTAAAACACGTAAAATCATTTACTGCAGTAACAAACCCAATCATCAATAGTTATAAAAGACTTGTTGTTGGTTATGAAGCACCTGTATACTTGGCTTGGAGTTTAGCAAACCGTTCGGCACTAATCAGAGTTCCAGCTAAACGTGGCGAAGCTACTCGTGTAGAACTTCGTTCTCCAGATCCATCTTGTAACCCATACTTAGCTTTATCAGTAATTTTTGAAGCTATCATTGATGGTGTAGAAAACAAAATTGAACCACCATTACAAGTTGAAGAAAATATTTACGAAATGACTTCTAAAGAATTAAAAAGAGCAAAAATCGATTCTTTACCAGCAAGCTTAGACGAAGCTCTTGACTTGTTAGAAAAAAATCCAACAGTCAAAGAAGCTTTAGGTGAACATATTTTACACGAATTTTTAGAAACAAAAAGAAAAGAATGTGATATGTTCAGAACTTATGTCTCTCCGTTGGAAATCGAAACATATCTTCCAATGCATTAGTAAGAAGATAAAGTGGTTTCCTTCGATATATTTTAATAATAAGTAAATCGTAAGTTAATGGGGGTTAAATCTTAACCCCTCTTTTTTTTGCACTTTTGAAAAAGTTGCAAAATCAAAAACGTATGTTATAATATTAATATATGGAAAATAAAATTTTCACAGCCGAATATACTCAAGAGGCTATAAATGACTTAAAAGGATTAGATAAACAAAATCAAAAAAGAGTTTTTAAATCTGTAATGTTATTTGAAATTCTTGGGAAAGACGGAGTTAATAGCAGACCCTTAGATAAAAATGGATTATTTGAAATAAAAAGCGATAAAGTTCGAATATACTTCATGTATCAAAATAACAAAGTTGTAATTATTGGATTAATAACTTTAAAGAAATCTCAAAAAGCCCCAGAAAGATATATTAAAGAAGCACATTCAAGAATTGAACGATATTTATTTAACGAAAAGGAGTTATAAACTAATGAAACGAGTAACAAATGATGATTTAATGAAAGAGTTGTTAACTTCTGAAGAAGTTAAAGAACTAAAAAATGAAGTTTTGAATGAAGTAAAAAGTTTCAGAGGTGGAAAAAGAGAAGGCTCTGGACGAAAACTAATCACAGGAAAAGTTTTGAAATTTACAAAACGAGTAACAGACGAAGAAGCTCGTTTTATTGACTATGCAAGAAAGCATCATATTAATTATGAAGATTTAATGCAAGGTTAAATATTATCTTCTAATTCCCAAATACCGCAAGGGCAAAGACCGGCACAAATACCACAGCCAATGCATTTGTTTTCATCAGAAACGTATTCATATTTGCCATTAACTTCATTTCTTGTAATGGCATTTTGTGGACAACTTTGCATACACAAGCCACAGTCACGGCAATATCCACAACTCATACATCTATTTTCTTCATTATCACATTTTTGGTGATAACATTCGTAGTATTCTGATTTAATTCTGTTTTGCGGAATCAATTTTTTATCCTTAACAGGTGTTAATTCTTCGCCTTGTAAATATTTCATAATATTTTCGGCACAATGTTTACCGTCGGCAATAGCATTTGTAAACAAACCTGGCTTCAATGCATCACCTATTGCAAAGACTTTTGAATTTTCATCTGTTTGCATAAATTCATTGATTTTAATTTTTGATTTTTCATCCAAATATTTTTTATTTAAGAAATCATAAACTGGTCTATCACCAACAGAAATAATCACACTATCTGCTGGCAAAAATCTACCGTCTTTTAGATATACACCCTCTTTTGTAATACGTTGAGTAGAGCAAGGCCACATAATTTTTGCACCCAAACCCTTTGCATATTCTATTTCTTTATCAAAAGCAGATGGTTCTTTAATATCGATTGCAGTAACTTCTTTTGCACCTTGTTTATAAGCCTCTGTAATAACGTCCATCGCAGCATTACCAGCACCAATTACTACAACTTTTTCACCAAGGTTATATTTCTTACCTTTTTTAGTTTCTTTTAAGAAATTCAAACCTTTAATCAAGTGTTCATATCCCTCAAATGGGATTACAACCGCACCATGAGCACCGATAGCTAGAACTACTGCATTAAATTCTTTTTCTATATCATTAAATAATTCTTTAGTAACTTTTGTAGAAGTATGAATTTTTATGCCAAGATTTTTTACTCTTTCTAATTCTGTATCAAGAATTTCACGACTCAAACGTTCTTCTGGAATAACTTGAGAAAGTTTACCGCCGATTTTTTCGTCTTGTTCAAACATTTCTACTTCATAACCATTCAATGCAAGTTGCCAAGCAGTTGAAATACCGCCCACACCAGCACCAATAATTGCGATTTTTTCCTTGTGAGTAATTTCAACCTTTGGCATTTTAATATCTTTTGACAAAGAACCAAGCATTTTTACATCCATTGGTTCGTCAACTTTTACTCTTGAACAATTATTCAAACATAAGTTTGGACAAACTTGTCCGCAAACACTCGCTGGGAATGGACTATAATCCAATACCAAGTTCAAAGCTTCTTTAATTTTTCCAGCTCTTAAAAGTGAAAATCTTTTTTGAGTAGGAATTTTAATTGGACAATTATATTCGCATGGTGCAGAATAAGCGTAGTTTTTCCATTTTGGAACTCTTAATCTTGACTCACCTGTTTGAACCAAATCACAAGCGACAAAGTCATCTGAAATTAAATCAGAGAAGATAGAACCGCCAATTTCGTCCATCCAAATATTTGTTCTAAAAGATTTTAGAGAAATATTATTTTGTTTTTGTCTTTCTTCATAAGTTTTTGCAACAATTTTATACCATTGAGAAAAATCTGTAAGTTGCTTATAATACTTAACTTTATCAATTTCAGAAAGAAAATCTTTCAAACCTGAAGATAAAAATTCTATGTCTTTTTCGTCTAAATCAAGAACAAAAACATCGTCAGAAATATCTTTAATAGAACCTCTAAAGAAAACGACACCGCCAACCATTCCGACGCAAGCTCTATCACCTAGAACAGATGGAGAATTTTCGCAACCAACACCACAAACAACTGCGATACCACCACCCATAAATTCAAAAGAGAAAGAACCAGTTGATTTTAAAACCCATAGCTCAGGAGCTTGGAATTTAGGGTCTTTCTTCATCAACGCACCAGAACGAGTTCCAACATTACCTGCAATATAGATTTTACCACTTGCTGCACAATGGGCTGTAGTATCACCACTATCACCATTTACAACAATTTTTGCACCTGAATTAAGCCAACCTGTATCTGCTGGTGCACAACCGTGTACATAAATATTTGTACCTTTTGCACCCATTGAACCAACTCTTTGTCCAGGATTAGTTACGTAAAAATTTAAATCCTCACCATTTTTTGACCAAACAGAACCGCCAATATCATGTTGACCGCAAGCATTAATTTCAAAGTCGTTACAGCCCTCTTCAATACCGTCCCAAATCTCTTGCATTAAGGCTTGAGTCGACATTCTATCATTTTCGTTTTTTACTGTTTCTATAATCTTTTTCATATTAATTTTCCACTAACATACATATTGTATTTGAAGTCTGTCTGCTACGTTTTTATCAACGCAAACAAGTGCGTCACTTCTACCAACTGGTAAAGTTGAATTGCCAACTGGCGCTAAAAGTTTTTTAAGCTCAATATCTGTTGCACAAATGTAATTTACAATATTTTGAGCAACAACATCAACATCTAGTCTTTGAGTAAGTTTTGGATTTTGAGTAGTAATACCCATAGGACATCTACCAGTATTACAAGCATTACATTTGCCGTAATCATTACCAACACAACCGGCGATTTGAAGTATCAATTTACCAATAAATACGCCACTTGCACCCAAACATAACATTTTAAATGTATCCGCTGCAAGATTACCATTCATACCAATACCACCACCAGCAAAGATAGGAATTTGACCTTGTTTACCCTGATGGACTGCCGCAAGATAACAATCTCTAAGTTTTGATACAATCGGATGACCTGTATGGTTTAAAGAAATTTCATGAGCTGCACCAGTACCGCCTGCAATACCATCAATAAAGAATCCACCAACAATATTGTAAGGGTCACGTAATAAGTTGTTATAAACACTTACGCTTGTTGATGAGGCAGCAACTTTAATTGCAACCGGCACTTTGAATTTGAAAGCACAGTTCATAGACAAGAACATCTTTTGAACGCTTTCTTCAATTGAATATAAGCCTTGATGATTTGGTGGACTTAATAAGTCTGCTTTTGGAACACCTCTAATTTCTTGAACAAGTTTAACATTCTTTTCTGCCATCAAAAGACCGCCGTCACCAGGTTTAGCCCCTTGACCAATTTTAATAATAATACCTGCTGGATCTTCTTGCATATAAGGCATAGAGTTAATAATTCTGTTCCAACCAAAATGACCTGATGCAATTTGTAAAATCATATATTTTAAATATTTAGAACGCAAAAGTTTGTCAGGAATACCACCCTCACCAGTTGCCATTCTGATTGGAATATTTTTTACTTCATTCAAATAAGCAACTGCAATCGCAATAGCTTCCCACATTCTTGGAGAAAGAGCACCGATTGACATATCGCTTATTATGATTGGATAAATTGAATTGTTAGCTGGTAAATGTTGAGAAGTTTTTTCTTCTAAATTACCATTTTCGTTAATTTCAAAATGTAAATCTTTTGGGCTAACAATTCTACCTAAATTAGTTCTTAAATCAAATGTATGACGTAGAGCATCTAAAGATGGGTCAGTCATTTGAGAAATTCTACCGACTTTAATTTTGTCTAAAGTTCTGCCCTCTGTATGAAGATTGTTTCTACCCCCTCTTTTAACTGATTGAGCTGTTTTTGCACGGTATCTTGTACCAAAGATTTCTGTATTATTTTTAACAACTTTTATTGCACCATTTGGACAAACTTTTGTACAAACGCCACAACCTCTGCAATAATGTTTTTCATCAATTACTTGTTTAATAACAGGAATTGCTTTTTGGTCTTCATCAATTTGAAAACCCTCTTCGTTAGAAATTGCCTTAACTTTTTTACGTTTTTGAACATCAGGTTTTATCGCACCAAAAGAACATACAGCAACGCATTTGCCACAAAGCATACATTTTTCGCTGTCATACTCTACAATCCATGGTAAATCGTCTTTTGAAATATTATTTATGTTCATTGAGCTATTCTTTCTATGTTCAAATCATTGTCTATAACAACAATTTCTCTTTCATTTGTATAAATATCTTTTGTCGTATCCCTGTCAGGTAAAATTTCATTTGCACCACAAACTTCAGAAGTAACTACAACAATGTCATTATCCTTACATACAACAGTTGGTCTTAATTTTTTAGAATCCATAACATTCAACATAGTTCCATCTGGTAAAACACCAATTGTTGTATTTGGACCATTAATTTCTAAATTAGCTAAAGAAGATTTAATTCTTTCTAAAACTAATCTATCAGGTCTTTTTTCCATTTCATCAAAAGGTAATGGAGTAAGAACATGTTTATAATATTTTAAAGGCCATTTTAAGATTTTGTGAACGTAATGCAATGTGTATAAGAAACATTGAGAATCACTTTCAAAACCTATATAACCTTTGTACAATTTTTCTTGAGCAAGTTTATTCTTTTCATAGAAAGTATTTTCACCGTTTGTAAGTGTTGTATAACCTTGTAAAAAGAATGGGTGAGCTGCATAACGGACAATATCATAGTTTGTATTTTGTCTGCATTGAGCTGTGATAATTTTTGCTCTTAAATTAACTTTTTCACTCCAAAGATTAAAGTATTTACCAATATCGTTAGGATTACCAATTTCTTTTAAAGAAATAACGTCTTCCCAGAACGAATAAACAAAACCCTCTTCGTTTTTATCTAAGTATGCACGAAGTTGTAATCTTGCGTTAAGTAATAAATCTTCTTTTTCTTCTCTTGAAGCGTTTTTGTAACTTTTTGGATATTGGAAAACCTCAAAAACATAGTTAGGCATTGTTTGAATGACCAAACCATCTTGAGGATAAACTTCCATATTATATTGAAATACACGAGTAAACCCCATTGTATGAAGCAAATCTTCAGCGTATTTCATACCTTCATCTGTACAAGCCATTGAAAGTATTGGAAGTTCTTTATAGTTTTCAAATATACCACCCAAATCCTGCATAACGAAAGCAAAACCTGAGTTATCGTGTCCCTCTTGTTGTGAACGCATTAATTTTAACGCCAATGAGGGATGTAAATAATTTTTTGATTTTATAGCACCTATTCTACACATACTTTGATTTTTATACTTAAACGCTTATCAGTCAAAGGTTTAACGATATTAAGTTTTCTAAAAGTTGATAAAATAATGGAAATTTTAAAAATTTTGAAAATTTTTGTTCAAAATTTTCAAAAAACAATATAAAATTTTTAAAAATCGAACAATTTTCTTTCAAAATTTCATTTTATTGGTAAAATTTTTTCATTTTTACATTTTTTAATAAGAAACAAAATTTTAATATGCAGAAATAAAAAAATATCGTATTATAAATAAGGTCAAGAATGAAAAGGATTAACGATGTCTATAAAATTTACTAAAATGCAAGGCTTAGGAAATGATTTTATAATCTTAGATTACGAAGAATACGAAAGAACAGATATGAAACCTGACTACCTAGCCAAAAGGCTATGTGATAGAAATTTTGGTATTGGTGCAGATGGTTTAATTATTGTTAATCCAAATGTAAAAGATGCAGACATTGGTTGGATTTTTTACAATTCAGACGGTTCTATTGCTCAAATGTGTGGTAATGGAATAAGATGTTTTGCACGCTACGTTTACGACAAGGAATACGTAGATAAAAAAGAATTTACGGTTTCAACAAAAGCTGGAATTATTGTTCCAAAAATCATTTCTGAAAACGAAATTAGAGTAAATATGGGTAAACCTATATTAGAAACAGAAAAAGTACCATGTCTTGCAAAAACAAACCTAAATATTCCTTACAAAATTGATGATAAGGAATTCAAACTAAATGTTGTAAGTATGGGAAATCCTCATTGTGTTATTTTTGTGGAAGAACATTCTAAAACTTTAGCCAAAGAATACGGTTCAAGAATTGAAACAGACGGACTTTTCCCAGAAAAAACAAATGTAGAATTTGTCACAATTCTATCAAAGAATTCCATAAAAATTAACGTATGGGAACGTGGTTGCGGTATCACACTTGCTTGTGGAACAGGTGCTTGTGCAACAACAGTTGCTGGTATCTTGAATGGATACCTTGATAACGTTGTTAATTGCCATCTTCCTGGTGGAATTTTAAAAATCGAATGGGATGGCAACGCAAATAATACAGAACACGATGTTTATATGAGTGGTTCTGCTACATATTCATTTACTGGACATTTTATTATTTAAGAAGATTTTTCAATCTTTCCATAGCTTCTCTCGTTTTTTCAGGAGTGTTAAAAGAGGTTAATCTAAAGTAACCCTCACCATTTCTGCCAAAACCAACCCCAGGAGTGCCTACAACAGCTATTTTTGTTAATAACATATCAAAGAAATCCCAAGATTTCATATTATTTGGACATTTTAGCCAAATATATGGTGAATTTTTACCACCAACATATTTGATACTTAATTCTTCAAGCGTATCAGAGATAATGTTTGCATTTTGTTTATAGAAATTTATATTCTCCATAATTTGTTTATGACCATTCTCTGAAAAGACTGCCTCTGCACCTTTTTGAACAATATATGGAACACCATTAAACTTAGTTGTTTGACGTCTTAGCCACATTTTATTCAAATGTTTTTCGCCATATACAAGCGTATTTGGAACAACTGTATAACCACATCTAGTTCCTGTAAAGCCTGCTGTCTTTGAGAAAGAACAAAATTCTATAGCACAATCCTTTGCTCCCTCAATTTCAAAAATACTTCTAGGTAATGTTTCATTTGAAACAAAGCTTTCGTATGCTGAGTCAAATAAAATTATTGCGTTATTTTGTTTAGCATATTCGACCCATTTTGTAAGTTGTTCTCTGTTATAAACAGCACCAGTAGGGTTGTTTGGAGAACACATGTAAATAATATCTGCTTTTACAGAAAAATCAGGCATTGGTAAAAAGTCATTGTCTTCATTAGCATCGATATAAACGATTCTTCTTCCTGCCATAACGTTTGTATCAACATATACTGGATAAACTGGGTCTGGAACAAGTACAGTATTGTTTTTATCAAACAAATCTAAGATATTACCCAAATCACTCTTTGCACCGTCTGAAATAAAAATTTCGTTCAAATCTAGTTCAACATTTCTTTTTGAATAATAGTTTTTAATAGCCTCTTTCAAAAAATCATAGCCTTGTTCTGGTCCGTAACCTTTAAAAGTTTCTTTTTTACTCATCTCATCAACTGCATTGTGCATAGCAGTAATAACAGCTGGACATAATGGTAAAGTAACATCACCTATTCCTAATCTGATTATCTCTTTATCAGGATTTGCTTTTGCGTATTCTGAAACCTTCTTTGCTATTGTAGAAAACAAATAGCTATCTTCTAGATTTTCATAATTTTTATTTATGTTCATATTTTGTCCCCAACCCTAAAATCTTTTTCCAAAAAGTAATATATTATTTTTATGAAAAATAGTCAATAAAAAATTTTTAAATATAAAAGTGGCGAATTTTCATTTTATGAAAATTCGCCGTTTAAGTATCAGAAGAGATTAGTTTTTGCATCCGCCACAAGAACCTGTTACTGTTTTACAACAGGTAGAGTGTTGGCAATCCTTAAAATCTGTTAAATCCTTGTCGCTTAATTCTTCAACGTCTTCAAACAATACGCTTGAAAGATATCTTTCGCCTGTATCAGGAAGAATTGCAACGATAGTTTTGTCTTTGTTTTCAGGTCTTTTAGCAACTTCTATTGCTGTCCAAAGGCTTGCACCCGAAGAAATACCAACAAGTAGACCCTCAATATGTGCTGCAAATCTTGCAGTTTGAATTGCATCATCATTTTCTACTTGAACGATTTCATCAATAACACTTCTATCAAAGGTATCAGGTACAAAACCAGCACCAATACCTTGGATTTTGTGACTTCCAGATTTACCGCCTGATAAAACTGGGCTTGAAGCAGGTTCTACTGCAATAGCTTTAACTGATGGTTTTAATTCTTTTAATCTTTTTGCAATACCAGAAATTGTTCCGCCAGTTCCTACACCAGCTACAACAATATCTACTTCACCATTTGTATCTTTCCAAATTTCATTTGCTGTTGTGTTGTAATGTACTTTAGGGTTTGCCATATTTTTAAATTGTTGTAAGATAATTGAATTTTCAATTTCTTCGTGCAATTCATTTGCTTTTGCAATCGCACCTTTCATACCTTGAGCACCGTCTGTTAAAACTAATTTTGCACCGTAACCTCTTAATAGCATACGACGTTCTTTACTCATAGTTTCAGGCATTGTTAAAATTAACTTATATCCTTTAACAGCTGCAATCAAGGCTAAACCAATACCAGTATTACCACTTGTTGGTTCAATTAGAGTTGTTTCACCAGCTTTGATTAAACCTTTTTCTTCTGCATCTTCAATCATAGCTAAAGCAATTCTATCTTTTACAGAACCAGCTGGATTAAAATATTCTACTTTTGCGTACAGTTTACAGTTGTCAGGAGCCAATTTGTTTATTCTTACAATAGGTGTGTTTCCAATTGCTTCTGTAATGTTTTCGTATTTAGACATAATTAACCTCCTGTCTTTTCTATAATTCCACCGCCAATTACAATATCGTTATCATATAAAACTATTGACTGACCATTTGTAATTGAACTTTGCATATTTTCAAATTCTACTTTTATTTCATCATCACTTATTGGTGTGACTAAAACTTTTTGAGCTTTTTGAGATGAACGAATTTTGGCATCGCACTCAAAAGGTTTTTCAATTTTTGCAACACTAATTAAATTTAATTTATTTGCAACTAAAACATTTTGCATAGTGCTATCTTTAAAACCTACAACGACTTCGTTTGTATCTTTTCGAAGCTCTACAACATAAAGTGCTTCAGTTGAACTTACACCCAAACCTTTTCTTTGTCCGACTGTATAATTCCAAATACCATTGTGTTGACCTAAAACTTTTCCTGATTTATCAACAATATTTCCAACCTTATCTGAAACACCTAAAAGTTCGTTATAATCACCCTCATAGAAATCTTGGCTATCAGGTTTTTCTGCAATATTCAAATTTTCATTTCTTGCAAAATCTCTGATCTCTTCTTTTGTAAAGCTTCCCAAAGGCAACATAATATTTGCTAATTGTTCTTGTTTTAATCTATACAAAAAGTACGACTGGTCTTTCTTTTCATCAAGACCTTTTTTTAATAAATATCTATTTTCGCCTTTTTCAACCCTTGCATAATGACCTGTTGCGAATTTATCAAATTCAACTCCATTCACTTTTGCAAGATGAGGTAACAAATCGAATTTAATCAAGGAATTGCACCAAACACAAGGATTTGGAGTTCTTCCTGACAAATATTCTTCTTTAAAATTCTTTAAAACAATTTCTTCATATTGTTTTGCACAATCGAAAACATGAAACTCAATTCCTATTTCTTTGGCAAATTTTCTTGCTGATTCAATATCTTCATGTTCACTAGGGCCAAAACATGCACCGTGAGAATGTTTACCTAAGGTTTTAGCTTTTTCTTGAATTTCTTTATAAACGCCATCCTTACCCCAGATAGCCATTGTAGCACCAATAACTTCATATCCTTGTTTTTTTAGCATCAACGCTGTTACTGAAGAATCAACGCCACCAGACATTCCGACTAAAATTTTCATGTTTTTATCCTTTTCTTATTCTATGCCATAATTTTTATGGTATACCATAACATATAATGAATACTAAATCTTGTCAATATGTAATCTAAATTTTTGTTAACATAAATTTTCTAAAAATACACTTTTAATCATATTTTATGGTATAACATAAAATATTCGGAGTAATAATAAAATGAAAGATTTAACACAAAGTTTAGAAAAATATCTTCTTGCAGTTGATAGAATTGTTCGAAAAAATTCTGCTGGTCGAGTAAAAGATATTGCAAAAGAATTGAATATTGGTATGGCATCAACTTCAGAAGCCATAAAAACATTAGCAAAAAAAGGCTATATAAATTATGTTCCTTATGGAATTATTACTATGACAGAAAAAGGTAAAAATGCGGTTTCCCTAAAAACAAAGCGTCACGAAATAATTTGTAATTTTTTGTCAAAATGTCTAATGATGGAAAAATCATCAGTAGAACAATCTGCTGAAAACATTGAATTTTCTATGACGGAAGATGTATTAGAAAGATTTGTTGAATATTTAACTTTTATGCAAAATTGTTCTTGCAAAGAACCTAAATGGGTAAAAAGTTTTCATTACTTTGTAAAAGAGGGCAAAATGCAAGACAAATGTACAAATTGCATGAAAAATAAAGATAATTTTGACAATAGTAAGTGTTGTGGGTGTAAATAAAAAATATTTAAATCATTAAATTTCAAATAAACAGTTGGCAAGATTCTGTGGAAAACCAGACATTTTTCACGAAATCAAAGATTTCGGAAAAAGCAGTCAAACAAGTTCAGAATGACATTTTTACTGAAATCTGCTCACTCGTGCTGTCTTACTCGTTCGCGTTAAACTGCAATTCCGAGTTTTGCTATCGTGATTTCATCACTACCGCAAAAGCTCTCCAGCCTCTGCTCACTCGTGCTATGCCCACATATCAAGGTAATTTGCAATAGAGTGATTATTAATTGCAGTTTTTGGTAATCTAGTTGTAACTCCAACGTGTTTTGATGAGTTTGAAACAGGATCTCCCTCAATTATATAATTATAAATATTTTTGTTATCTCTAAATCTTGCTGGATGTTTATCTTTTATAATGCTATCAACACCAAAAGAATTAAATGTAATAGCTGTTACATCCTTATTTTTACAAGCAACTAGTTCTGCTAAAGAACCACCCAAAGAGTGACCAGTAACCATCATGTGAGCGTTTGGATTATTTTTTGCAGTATCCTTAAAGAATTTATAACCCACAGCTAGCTGTTCAGGCACTTCGCCTTTCGCCATTTGCATATCACTTATAAAATCCTTGTAATCATTTGTGCCACAATATGCTACAAATACATCTTCATTTTTCTTATAAGCAACAGCTCTTAAACCAGTTTTTTCATCATCAATTCTATCAATTGGTTTCCAGCCATTGATTTCGCTTGCTTTATTCTTGTATACATCATTACTTAATAATGCAGCATCTTTACTTAATTTTTTGTTATAAAAACAGTCATCTTCTTTTGAATCATTTATATATTTGTTATTTACGAAATAATCCCATTTATCAGCAAGATAGTTTTTTGTATTATCACAAGTTTCTTTCATTGTTGGTGCAATACCAGTTTTTCTTGCAACATTGTAATCTTTTATAACTTTACGAACTGCTTGCATAAAATGAATAGCTTCGTCAACTTCAATTTTTACTTGTTCTTTTTTTAGGTCTGCCCAACTATGAGCCTCTTTTTCAAAAGGTTTTGTTACTTCTTTATATGTTTTTGGTTTATATGTTTCTGTTGTTATTTTGGGTAAAATTGAACTAATTGACATAATTCTTTCACACTATAATTTTCTAATTACTTCTTCCACATGCAAATTAAAACTTCTAAAAATAAAATTTGCTAAAATTTTCAATTTTATTAAAAAATATTACAACAATAAAAAACGAGGGCGAAAGCTATGCTTTCGCCCTCGTTTTAAAGATTTTCTTCTCAAAAATTATAAAGAAGTTTCATAAATTTCTTTAATTCTTGCTGGAGTTGCATCATTTGGTGCAATTGATAACAAGCCATCTAATGATGGAGTTGTTTGAGAAAGATTAACTAATTTTTCAATATCAGCCTCTGTAAAACCTTCATCTTTCAATTTGTTTGGAACACCAACTGATTTCAACCATTCGTAAACTTCTTTACCAGCTTTATCCGCATCTGATGCATCAGCTTTCAAACCTTTTGCGATTGGTTCTAAAATATATGCCAATGTATTTGCTTTTTCAGGATAAATACATTTAATAACTGATGGTAATAACATAGCTAAACCTAAACCGTGTGATAAATCAGGTTTAACAGCACTTAGAGGGTGTTCTAAAGCGTGTGTGTAGTGCAATAAACCATTATCAAAGCAAACACCACCCATTAATGCTGCATAAGCTAAGAAATATCTTGCTTCTAAATCATCAGGGTTTTCGTTTGCGATTGGTAAATATTTAGCAACCAATGAAATTACTTCTCTTGCTAATGTTGTTGTATAAGGTGATGCAACTTTTGATGTTGCTGCTTCTACAACGTGGTTAACCGCATCGATTGATACATATTTTGTTTGTTTTGGAGATAATTTTACCATCAATTTTGGATCATCAATTGCATACATTGGATAAATACAATCATAAGCAATTGCTGGTTTGTATTCTTTTTCAGGAATAGTTACAACTGCAAATCTGTTTGTTTCTGAACCAGTACCGTGAGTTAAGTTAATAGCTACAACTGGAGCAGCTTTTTCAGGTGTGAATGTAAATTCATAAATATCTGAAGCTTTTTTATCAGGGTATTCTAAAAGAATAGCAACTGATTTACCAGCATCAGTTGGAGAACCACCACCGATAGAAATAACTGCTTTTGCACCAAATTCTTTTGCCATAGCTGTTGCTTCGTCAACTGCGTGTGTTGTTGGATTTGGAGTTACTTTGTCATAATTTACGTAACCAATACCATTGTCTTTTAATGCTTTTTCTACAACATCCCAAGCACCTGTTGATTTGTACGCATTTCTACCTGACATAACAATTAATTTATCAATACCTTTTGATTTTAAATCTTTAGCAATAAAGTCAATTTTTTCAATTGCACCAATACCAAAGAAAACTGTTGTTCTTGTTCTAATTTCTGAAACTTGATTAATATTTACATCTTTTTCCCACATAACATTTCTCCTATTAATCTATTACATCTTGAAGTTTAGCACAAACAAAAAATTATGGCATAAGTAAATTTACTAATTCACCTATGCCATAAAAACCGCTAAAACGTCAATATAACTTACATATACAAGTTACGTTCGTTTTTAATTTTCTCCATTAATTCTTCAAATTCTTTTTCATCAAGAGTTTCTCTATCAAGTAAAGCTTTTGCAATTTGTTCTAGCATATCTTGATTTTGAGTTAACAACATGTGAGCAATGTCGTATTGTTCTTTGACTATTCTTTGAACTTCTTCATCAATTTCTGCTGCAACTTCTTCTGAGTAATCTCTTGTATGTCCAAAATCACGTCCCATGAAAACTCTTTCATCGCTCTTACCGTAAGCAAGATTTCCAAGTTTTTCACTCATACCATATTTTGTAACCATATTTCTTGCTAAAGAAGTTACTTTTTCTAAATCGTTTGAAGCCCCTGTTGTAATGAAGTCTTTACCATAAATAATTTCTTCTGCTACACGACCACCTAGAGTCATTGTGATTCTATCTAACAACTGAACTTTTTTCATTGTTAAATGGTCTTTTTCAGGTAAAGTCAAAGTAACACCTAGAGCCATACCTCTTGGAATAATAGAAACCTTGTGAAGAGGGTCACAGTTGTTTAATAATTTTGCTAATAAAGCGTGACCGACTTCGTGATAAGCAGTATTTTCTTTTTCGTCATCAGAAATAATTCTGCTTTTCTTTTCTGGACCTGCAATAACTTTATCAATTGCCTCTTCTAAATCGTCCATGTCAATTTTTTCTTTATCGTGTCTTGCAGCAAGTAATGCAGCCTCATTCAAAAGATTTTGTAAATCTGCACCAGTAAACCCTGGAGTACGTTTTGCCAAAACTTTTAAATCAACTTCACTTGCTAAAGGTTTATTTTTAGCGTGAACTTGTAAAATTTGTTCTCTACCTAAAATATCAGGTCTATTAATAACAATTTGTCTATCAAATCTTCCTGGTCTCAATAATGCGTTATCTAAAATGTCAGGTCTGTTTGTAGCTGCAATAACAATGATGTTAGTTGTTTCATCAAAACCATCCATTTCTACAAGTAATTGGTTAAGAGTTTGTTCTCTTTCATCATGCCCGCCACCTAGGCCAGCACCACGTTGACGACCAACCGCATCAATTTCATCAATAAATATAATACAAGGTTGATGTTTTTTAGCTTGTTCGAATAAATCTCTTACACGGCTTGCACCAACACCAACGAACATTTCAACAAAGTCAGAACCTGAAATTGAGAAAAATGGAACGCCGGCTTCACCGGCAACAGCTTTTGCCATTAAAGTCTTACCTGTACCTGGAGAACCAATTAATAATACACCTTTAGGAATTTTTGCACCTAATTTTAAATATTTTTCACCATTCTTCAAGAAATCAACGATTTCTTCAAGTTCTTTCTTTTCTTCGTCAATACCAGCAACATCGTTAAAAGTAATTTTAACCTTGCTATCTAATAATAATTTAGCCTTACTTTTACCAAAAGACATTGCTTGAGAGCCACCAGCAGAAAGTCCTTTTGCCATAATTATCAAGAAGATGATAAATAACAATGGCAATATCAACGAACCTAAAACACTAAGTATTTGAGAAGACTCGCTTGGCTTTTTAACCTCAATTGAAACGTTGTATTCTTCAAGCTTTTTCAATATATCAGAACCTTGAGGAATTAGAACTTTATATTGCAAAGTTGCTTTCTTCAATTCTCCATAAATTGGTTTTGGAGCTTTCTTTTGTGATTCTGTTTGTTCTGGTTGTTTTACAGGTAACGCAATTAAGAAATCTTTATCAATTTCAACACTTTTAATTTCATTATTTTCAACTTTTTGTACGAAAGCTGTATATGAAATATCTTGTGTGCTTGTTGTAGGACCTGAAAATAGCATTGAAACAAACGCTAAAATCATTATCCCAAGTATTACATACATTCCTGTAGATTGGCTTTTATTCATTATGTTTTTCCTTATCTAAATATCATTATTTATTATATGTCAAAATCTTTTTTTAACAATTATCCCAAGTCGATAATTATTACAAGTTTCTGATTACTAAACGTTGATTAATCAATTCGCTTAAAATTGTGAAATCAAATTCGTTACCCTTATTTAAGTAATCAAAAACTGTTTTAAGAATTATGTTTAATGCATCAGTACTGATTACTTCATTATCATAATCAGTTAAAACTTCAAGTAGATATGGATAAGCTACTTGACCACCTATTTCATTAATACGAGTAAAGTTCTTTTTAATATCAAAATATTCAAAATCAACTTTAATCATTCTCAAATATCTTTCAGAAAATTCTCTTAAATTAGTAAGAATTTGTTCTGGAGCTCTGTGTTTTGCTAAATCTTCATAGTACGCAATAAATATTGGAAAGATTTCTGTTTCATGGACAGGAAGCTTTGTATTTTGAATACTCAAAAAATCTCTCAAAAAAGGAGTAAACATATTGTAGATACCAGAATCTAAATATGTTTCAACCATTTCGTCCCAAATATAAACTAATGATGGTTCATTTTTGTGTAAATAAGAACGAATAAGTTTTGGAGTGTTTAACCATCTGCTATTTTTATTCAATGAATAATAAAACTCTAAACCTTCACCGTGCTTAATTTTCATAACATAACACTCAATAGATTTTAAAGCTCTATAAAGTTCGTTTGCAGAAATACCCTTGTCTTTAATCTCTTCCCAAAATTGGTGAAGAACAATAAATAAAGGATTTTCTTTTTCCTCTTGAGTTAAACGTTCTTTATAAATAATTTTTTCATAAATATTTTTATTTTCGTTGTTTAGGTTTAATTTAACACCATATTTGCCAAGCAAATATCTTTCATAAATTTTAGAAATAGCCTCTTCATTTGCTGAATTTGTTTGTTTATAACATTCACACAAGGCAAACATAATCAAGCAAAGAGTAACAAGCTTTTGAATACCCTCAACTACAATATAGCCATCTTCTTCAAATTCCTCTAAAACAATAAGCCCTAAATTTAGAGGTTTTCCATAATCACCGAACTGAAAAAGTTTTTTAATCATATTTGCAGAAACGCCGTATGCGTCATTATAATCTGCGACATACAACGTTTTTGCTTTACTTAATACTTTTAAAATGTTCGATTTTTCTACAACCATAATTATTTATCTGATAATATAAATCCACCGCTCTCAGCGTTTCTTAAATTATCACCCTCGATTTTTGCTCTTAGTGTTTTAATGTATTTATAAACATAATCTCTAGGAATTTGTAAAAGTTGAGCCAAATCCTTAGCGAAAACAACAGTATCTTTATTATTTAAGAAATAGTTAAATACCATTTGTTCTCTTTCTGTTAAAGGTTTTTTAAATTCATAACCTGAATTATCAACAACAGATTGAACCTTTGCAGAAGCTTGTGCTTTTGCAGTTGCTTTTTTAACAGCTTCTTTTGCAACTTCAGCTACTTTTTCTGCTTTTACAATTGGTTTAACTTCTGCTTTTGGAGCATAAGAAGTTGGAGCAATTTCTCTTTCTCTAGACATTGATTTTTGAGAAAGTGATGAAATTCTTTCAATAGAAGAACTTGAATCAATTCTTGAAGTTGTCACAGTTGAAGAATGTTTCATAACTATGTCAACTAAATCGTTTGTGTGTTTATCTTCTTCTATTTCTTTCCCTAATCTTTTTGCAAATTCCTCTAAAGTGATTTTTTCCAATGAACTTCTCCATTGTTTAATCTCTTCTTTCGTTAAATATTCCGGCATGTATTCTCCTAATAAAATCTAAAAATGAATTTCTAATTTCTTTATATTATTAATTTAGCATAAATTTTTGATGACAGAACAAAATATTTCATAACGTAAACTTTTTTTATTAATAATTTACAAACTATTGAACATGTAATTTTAAAGTATTAAACGGAATTTTTACATGTATATATATAATACATGTAGTATAATAATATACATGAAAAAATTTGAGATTTTTAATAGCTTTAATGACCCAATCTTAGTCATAGATAACAATAAAAATGTTATCTATAAAAATAAAGCTTTTGAACAAGTATTCAGCGATTTTAATACATTACAAAAATTTTCTCATAAAATAAACTTCTATGTCGATGTTTGTGCAATTTCTGCAGACGACATTTCGACATATTCACCAATTTCACAAGCTTTAATTTCTAAAGAATCTTATACTGCTATTGTTAGCTATCAAAGTCTTGAGATGAAATATTTTAGAATTTCCTCTTTCAAAAGATCAAAATATTCTATTTTAATATTTAAAGATATTACGAGCGAAATAAAACTTGAAAAATACAAAAACGAAAACTCAAAATTAACAACAAAATTAAAAGAAATAAATACAGAATATAATACTCTTTTAAAAACTAACCAAGATAATCAAACTCAAGCTTTGAAAATGATTTTGATTAACAAAATTTCAAACATTATCAGAGAATCAATAGATATTTCGAAAATATTAAACTCAACTCTTGGCGAATTATCTTCTATGTTAAATGCTTTTAAAGCATACTACGCAGAATTTAATGAAGAAAATAGTTTTAAAGTTACAGAAATTTATCCTGCAAAAAAAAGAGCAACTATTCTTGGTCAAACTATAAGTTACGACGAAAATACTTATAAAAAAATTATTAATAACGAAACAATATTTTCTCATTGCTTGAAAGAATATAATGAGGCTGAACCTTTTAAAGCTCCTGTTTTGAGAATTATTTTACCAATTTATCATATTGATAAACACTTGGGCGTAATTGTTCTTTTAAGCAGACAAAAGAAAGATTTATCAGAAGAAAGAAATATTTTAGAAAGTATTTCTGCTCAACTTGGTAACGCAATAATTCAAGCCTCTTTGTTTAGACAAATTAATGAACAAAAAAACGAACTTCAAAACACTTTAAAAGAACTTCAAGAAACGCAGTTACAATTGATACATTCAGAAAAAATGGCATCACTAGGTCAACTAATCGCCGGTGTCGCTCACGAAATCAACACACCTCTTGGCTCTATAAAATCTAACAATGGTATTATTACAAAGCTTGTTAAACAAATAGAAGATACGGAACTTGCAGAACTTTTTGCCGAAACAACAAGGATTGATAAAGTTGCAATTGATAGAATTAGCAACCTTGTTGTATCTTTGAAGAAATTCGTAAGATTAGATGAAGAACAACTACAAAATGCAGATATTAACAAAGAATTGGATTTAACTTTAGAAATTATTTACCACGAAACAAAAAATAAAGCGGAAATCATTAAAGAATATTCAGAACTTCCAATGATAAAATGTTATCCAAACATGTTAAATCAAGTATTTATGAATATATTAATGAATGCTTGCCAAGCAATTGAAACAAAAGGCACAATAACAATTTCAACCGAAATAGATAACGATAATCTTGTGGTAAAAATCAAAGATAACGGTAAAGGCATTAAAAAAGAAAACCTGAACAAAATTTTTGATGCTGGATTTACAACAAAATCTGTTGGAGTTGGAACAGGCTTGGGACTTGCAATTAGTTCAAAAATTATAGCTAAACATAACGGCACAATTAGGGTTCTAAGTGAGGAAAATAAAGGCACAGAATTTATAATTACTATCCCTGTAGAACATGCTTAACAAAGCGAAACAAAACAAGAATTTTTTCGATTAAATATATCCGTATGTGCGAATGTTTAAAAAAACAATCTAGAAAAATAAGAAAATAATCTCTTTGTAGTAAAGACAAGACGTGAAAAAAATGCTATTATGTATTAGCAAGTGTTGAACTTACCCTTTAAAAATATGTGTGTTATCGTATAACCCAATAACCACGCCATTTTTAAGTGTACATTTAACAAATGTTACGAAAATGTAAACAAATTTATTAAAAAAGACAATTTTTTTTGAGCAAATTTTTTTATATAGAGGTAAGGTAGAACGATTAAATTTTATTTGGTAGTAAATAGGGGTTAAAATAAATGACAATTAGTGTAAACAGCAAGAAAAAACAAGTTAAAAAAACATTCGAAGAATTAATTAATGATTTACAAACAAGCAATTCTGAAAAGGTTCGTTACAATGCAGCTCGTATCTTAGGTGAAATGGGCGACTCTAAAGCAGTAGAACCTTTAATCGATGTATTAAAAAATGATAAAAATGGTTCAGTACGTTTATACGCAGCTAGAGCATTAGGCGAATTAGGGGACTCAAAAGCAACAGTTCACTTAATCGAATCATTACGTGAAGACAGAAACGTAGATGTAAGAGTTCGTGCAGCTAGAGCATTAGGTCGTTTAGGCGGTGAAATTGTGGTTGAACCACTAGTTGAAGCATTAAATGATGAAAATCCACAAGTTTGTATCACAGTAACAGACGCATTAATCGAAATCGGTGATGTTGCTACAGACGCTTTAATCAAATCGTTAGATCACGAAAAAGTTAATGTACGTTGCGATGCTACAAGAGCTTTAGGCGAAATTGGTAACAAAAAAGCAGTAGACAAAGTTATCAATATGTTACACGATGAATGGGTTAACGTAAGAATTTACGCAGTAACTTCATTAGGTAAATTAAATGATACAAAAGCAGTTCCAGCATTAATCGAAGTTATGAAAGATCATAATGAAAATGAATTAGTAAGAGCTGGTGCAGCAGCAGCTTTAGGTGTTCTAAGAGATCAACGTTCATTATTACCATTAAGAGAATTAATTATGGAAGCTGATGAACTAGGTGAATTAGAAGATACAGCATTAAAATCATTCAAAAAAATTATGGCAGCTAATTGGCAACAAATTCCAGGTGCTACACCTCAAAAAAAACCAGTTGCTACAACATTTTAATCAATAATTGAAACCAATAAAATTTAAACGATAAAAAAGAACTTACTTCGGTAAGTTCTTTTTTTTGTATATTATTATATTTTATATGATAGCGATTTTGTTCAATAAACAAAAACTAGCGTTACAGATTGCAGTCATTACGCTAGTTTTGCTTTAATAAAATAAGCAAAGTGGTGTAAAATTCTAGTTTTAACTAATTGCCACTTGCTGTACTATTATTGTAACGTATTTTTTACAAAGTTCAAGTCTTCAACATATAGCATTTTGAACTTTTTACCCCTAATCATCTATAATTTTTACACGCACACCACTTTGCCAACTACTATTCAAATTATCTGGTATGTAATAATGTGGAGTTTGGACAGGTGGAGTAAAACCTGTCGGCATACCTCGAAAACCATTTGATAGTCTATATCGTAGTCTATTATGATGAGGTGAATAATATTGAGAATTATTTTTATCCCTCATTGCCCTCTGTAAGGCTTTATAACGAGAGTAATTATCGCCTTGTTGAATTGCACCAAACATCTTTTCTTCCATTCGATTTAAGCGTTCTGTTGGGGTCTCGTAGCCAAAATTATTCATCAACATCTTTTTTTCTAGGTTATTAAACGCTCTTTGAGAATACATTCCTCTTGGTTTATAAATATGTGGATAATTTTGGTAATATGTCGGATTAGGAATATACTCTGTTGTAGAAAAAGTATAATCACAAAATCCGACATTTGATGACAGTAAAAATAATAGTAACAGTAAAAAAATATTCTTCATATAGCATGTATACGAAGAATATTTTTGTTTTTTAATTAGACACTTAGATAATCTTAGAATATTAACCGAAGATTGAGAATGATCTTTCAGTATTATCAGAGATTAATGATTTAACTGATTCGTATTCTGTACATGCTGCTTGGTATTCAGTATTAGCAGATTTTAATAATAAATCTAATTTTTTACCTTCAGCAGTAAGTCTTGCAACTTCGCCATCATATTCATTTTTAGCTTCAGCTCTAGCGTTATCTCTTTTTGTATAATCTAAAGTTTGAACTGTTGAAGTTGAACCCCAAGATTCAGTTGTTGGGTTTGAAGTTGTTTCAGTTTCGATACCAACTTCTGATAAAGAAACTTCTTGACCATCTTTGTAGATACCGATGTTACCAGCTAAGATACCTTCGATTAATTTTGAAGAGTTGTTTTTAGCTTCTTCAACAATGTCATTTGTTTCATAAGAAATTGTTGTTTGAGCTGGAGTTGAAGTTGTATCTTGGTTAGAAGCAGGAACTTCAACTGTTGCTGTAGTTTCGCCGTAACCTGTAACACCTTGGTAGTTTCTTGAAGAAGTTGTTGTAGTTGTTTGAGCTGCACCAACTTTAGCAGATTCACCAATAATTGAAGCTAATTTGTTGTAATCAAATTCAACAGTTTTGTTGAAATCATTTGATTGAACATCTGAAGAATTTTTAGCGAACATTTTAGCAATATCAGCCATTGAATAGTATTGTTCAGTATTAACTTCGTTATAACCATCTAATTGGAAAGCAACATTTGATTTAATTCTAACATCTGATAATGATTTATCAGCATTAGCATAAGATCTTGAACCAACTTTACCTAATAAACCAACACCTGTTAATAAGTTCATTAATTCATTCATGTTAGTTGGCATATCGTAGTTACCAGCTTCGATTGATTTTGCAGCTGAACCAATTGAATTTGTTGTAGAAGTAGAAGAAGCTTCTACAGCATTGCTAGTACCTAATAATGTAGCTAATTTATTTACATCAAAGTTTAATTTTTGATTTGGATCATCAGAAGCAACACCATCTGTAGTGAAAGCAGCAGCTAAAGATTTTAAGTTATTTGTAACTGTACCAGCATTTTCATCTTCAGATTTAACAACATTACCATTTACAGTCATCCACTTGTTTAATGTTAAAACTTGAGCAGCTGTATTGCCTGAACCTGTTGATTCATCAACTAAACCAGCTGATTCTAATAATTGTTTGAATTCAGCAGCTGTAGTAGGGATTTGCCATTCAGTAACATTTTTTCTACCTTGAGCATCAACTGCAGGAGTTGTAACTGTTTGAGTTGTTGTAGAAGAACCACCAAAAGGATTTTTTCTAGCAATATTTGTAACGTTTGCAGTTGAACCTTTAGGTGCAATTTCATAACCCATTTCTTTTAATGTGTTATAGTTAAAGCTTACTTTTGAACCATTTTGGTTCATTTTTAATGTTGTAGATGAATTTTCAACAGTTCTCCAACCAGAAGTTGAAGTACTAGATGTAGTAACATATTCAGGAGCATAAGCACTGCTGTTGTTGATTTCTTGTAATTTATTGTTATATCTGATTGAAGCGTTAGAAGATTTGATAGTATTAGTAATTTGTTGATTAGAAATATTCATGCATTTTAATTCAAGATCGTTCATTCTTGATTGTAATGTAAATAATCTTGCTTGGTTTGCTGCTAATCCCATTACTAATTTTCCTTTCCTTTTTAGTTATCGGCACATGTATTTGCGGACTTTAGCCCCTTAAATGAGCTAAAACCATGGTTTTGGGCGGATTTTCATGTATACACCACGTCACTACTGGGTTTTAGCCCTATTTTTGCAATTGTAACGAATTGTAAATAGTTATTTTTTGCTTTACATTTGTTAACAATTGCTAAATTTTGATTTAATTTTAAAAATTTAAAAATTTTTCTTCTGAATTTTTCATGAAAATTTTTCAAAAAAATTACAAAAAATTTCTGTTAATTTTTGTAAAAATTTTAAATTCATGAAATAAAACTTCATGAATTTGCCGAGAGTAAAATAAATAATTTATAATTAATAAAAATATTATTTTATAGGGAGAAGAAAAATGGAATTAGAAATTATAAAAGCAACTGACCCAGAAGTTGAAGCTTTAATTGAAAAAGAATTAAAAAGACAAGAAGACACAATTGAACTTATTGCAAGTGAAAACATTACATCAAAAGCTGTAATGGCAGCTTGTGGAACAGTTTTAACAAACAAATACGCAGAGGGTAAACCTCATAAACGTTACTACAATGGTTGTGACGTTGTTGATGAAATTGAAGAGATTGCACAAAAAAGAGCATGTGAATTATTCAAAATGGATCACGCAAATGTTCAACCACACTCTGGTGCACAAGCAAATATGGCAGTATTTTTTGCATTACTAAAACAAGGTGACACTATTTTAGGTATGGATTTATCAAACGGTGGACACCTTTCTCATGGTTGCCCTGTAAACTTTTCAGGTACATACTTTGATGCAAAAAGTTATGGTGTAGATGAAAATGGTGACATTGATTACGAAGACGTTAGAAAAAAAGCACACGAATACAAACCAAAATTAATCATTTGTGGTGCAAGTAATTATTCTAAAATTATTGATTTCAAAAAATTCAGAGAAATAGCAGACGAAGTTGGTGCATACTTAATGGCTGATATTGCTCATATTGCTGGACTTGTAGCAACAGGTCTTCATCCATCACCAGCAGGTTTCGCTCATGTTGTTACAACAACAACACATAAAACTTTAAGAGGTCCAAGAGGCGGTATTATTATGTGTAACGAAGATTTAGCTTTAGCTATTGATAAAGCAGTTTTCCCAGGGATTCAAGGCGGACCTTTAGAACACATTATCGCTGGTAAAGCAGTTGCTTTACTTGAGGCTTCTAAACCTGAATTTAAAACTTATGCAGAACAAATCATTAAGAATGCTAAAACCCTTGCAAATACTTTAATTGAAGAGGGCATGGATATTGTTGGCGGTTATACAGAAAACCACTTAATGACATTAGATTTAAGAAAATTAAATAAAACGGGTAAAGAAATGACTAATGTTTTAGAAAGAGTTGGTATCACTGCAAACAAAAACACAGTTCCAAACGACCCTCAAAGTCCATTCGTAACAAGTGGTATCAGATTAGGTACTCCAGCTGTTACAACAAGAGGATTTAAAGAAGAAGATATGAAGGAAGTTGCAAAAATTATTGCATCTGCAATATATTCGTCAGATAATGAAGATGGATTAAACAATTTGAAAGCTCGTTCTATGAAATTGTTAGCTAAATATCCATTATACTAGACTAATAAGGAGAAATAGCCATTTTAATTAAGTTATCACAAGCACAAATTATTGGTGCAGTTATATCATACATATTAGGTGTATTCATAGTACCGTCAGTAATTGCCTTTTCAAAAAAAGAGGGACTTGTTGACGTACCAAACGAAAGAAAAATTCACAAAGTACCTATTTCAAGATTAGGCGGTGTTGCAATTTGGACAAGCACAATGCTTACTTTCTTGTTATTAGTATTCTTGAGTTATTATCCATACGGAAGTTTATTATCAGGTATACTTCTTGGTGGTTCACTAATGTTTTTACTAGGGCTTGTTGATGATATTTATAATTTAAATGCAAAATTCAAATTATTCATACAAATAGCAATCGCTACTCTAGTATACTTATTAGGTGTAAAAATTGATGTAATCTTCAACCCATTTGGAGGAGTGTTTGAACTTGGTTTATTATCATATCCAATAACTCTTTTATGGATTGTAGGTATAAGTAATGCCATTAACTTTATTGATGGGGTCGATGGACTAGCTGGTTCAGTTATTTCTGTAAACTCTATAACACTTGGTATTATTGCAGTTTCAATGATTCCGGCAAATCCAATTAGTGCATTAATTGCTTTTATTTTAGCTGGTTCAACATTAGCATTTTTAACGTACAACTACAACCCAGCAAAAATCTTTATGGGTGACGGTGGAGCTTTGTTCGCCGGATTTTTACTTGCAACATTATCAATCGCAGGGGTTATGAAAACCGCAACTTTAGCTATTTTATTACCATTCGTAATCTTGGTTGTACCAATTATGGATATAACTTTCTCAAGTTTACGTAGAATTATGAAAGGTAAATCACCTTTTGTAGCTGATGCAGAACATATTCACCACAAACTTTTGAAAGCTGGTTTTTCACAAAAAAATACAGTTGCAATCTTAACTTCAGTTGCAATCGTTGGTGGAGCTATTGCCTCATATTCAGTAGGCTCAATCAAACACTACCTTGTTTACATTTGTGCATTAGTGTTAATTATGTTTGCACTAAGTCTAATCAACATCTATAGCAACAGTAAAAAAGGTTAATTAGCCTGAATATTGTAAAAAGTTTACGATTTCCAAAGCAAGTTCTCTTTGGAAATCTAAAGGTGCAGAACGCAAGTATTGAAAAGCTTCTGCAACACGTTGTTCTTTGTCATACCAACGTCTTAAAATATATGTAAAGGCTTCTGCTAAGACGTTTTCTTCATTTCTAACGCCAAAAGCTTTTGATTTTGTAATAATGTAATCAGCACATTTTAACTGAACATCTTCAGTTGAATTTTTAATCAAATTAACTGCCAGACTTACAGTAGGATCAATATCATACCAACGTTTTTGATGTTCCATAAAATTCCTTGCTTAAATTTACACTTATATTTTAAGCGAAATCAGAATTTATTTCCAGTCTTGTTGTAGTTGATGCAGAATCAAGCTCTTGTAACTTTTCAATTACGCTAAATGCTATGCCACCTTGAAAATCAAAAGGAGCACGTCTTAAGTATTCAAAAGCCTCTTGTAAAATACGGTTTTTGTCATACCAACGTCTAAAAAAGTTCTTAACAGTTTCTTCCAAATCATCGTCGGAAATTCTAATTCCGTAATCTTTAGCTTTTTTGATGATAAGTTTTGCACACTCAAGCTGAGTTTTTTCATCAACTTTTTCTAGCATACTAACCATTAAACTAACTGTGGGGTCGTTGTCGTACCAACGTTTGTGTTTTTCCATTACCATAAAACCACCTTATGTATATTTCATGTTTCTATACGACAATTTTCAGAAAAACTTTAATATTTTAGTTATAATTTGCTTAACAATACTACAAAATAAGTAGAGATTTTAATAATTCAGCTTTTTCTTCATCAATATTTTTAAAAAGTAAAGTCTTTTCTCTACCTGTTTCACCCTTTAAAATTTCGATATTTGATTTCGGGATTTTAAATTGTTTAGATAAAAATTCTACCAAACATTTGTTAGCTTTTCCCTCTATTGGTTGAGCCGTAAGTTTTATTTTTACTTCTGTTTCTGATTTTATAATTTCATTTTTTGATGCATTTGGTGAAATTTTTAATTTAACTTTTAAATCCAATTTTTAAGTAGACCTCTTGTAAAAATTAATTAATACGAGTAAAATAATTATACCATGACAGAAGAAGATTTATTTGCACCGATAAAACAAACATTAATAGAACAACATCGTTCAGAAGAAGATATTGCAAAAATTGAAGAAGCTTACAATTTTGCAAAGAAAGTTCATGGTGGACAATTCAGAGTTTCAGGTGAACCTTATATCATTCACCCTGTTGAAGTTTTAAAAATTCTTTTAGGTTTAAAAGCTGATACTCACACTCTTATAGCAGCTCTTCTTCATGATGTTATTGAAGACACAGACACAACTCCAGAACAAGTTAAAGAAATGTTTGGAGAAGACGTTTTGAGTCTTGTTCAAGGTGTAACAAAATTAAGCAAATACCAATTCAAATCTAAAGAAGAAAGACAAGCCGAAAACTTTAGAAGAATGTTTATTGCAATGGCAAAAGATATTAGAGTTATCTTCCTAAAACTTGCAGATAGATTGCACAATATGAGAACTCTAAACTTTATGGCACCTCAAAAGCAAAAAAGAATTGCTCAAGAAACCTTAGACATTTTTGCACCACTTGCAAACCGTTTGGGGATTGGTAAATTAAAAGCAGAACTTGAAGATTTATCTCTAAGATACTTAGAGCCAGAAAAATATTATGAAATTGCACACCTTGTTTCTCAAACAAAATCAGAAAGAGAGGCAACTGTTCAACTTTTAATCGATAAAATTTCAGCTGACGTAGAAAAAAGCGGAATAAAAGCTCAAATCACAGGTCGTGCAAAACACTATTACAGTATCTACAGCAAAATGAAACGTTTGAATATCGCATTCCACGATATGTACGACATTACAGCAGTTCGTGTAATTGTAGATACTGAAAAGGAATGTTATGAGGTTTTAGGTTTAATCCACTCACAATTTAAACCTATCCCAGGAAGATTTAAAGATTATATAGCAATGCCAAAAGGCAACTTGTATCAATCTTTGCACACTTCAGTTATCGGACCTCGTTCAAAACCTCTTGAAGTTCAAATCAGAACTTGGAAGATGCACGAAATTGCAGAATATGGGGTTGCAGCACATTGGAGATATAAAGAAAAAGGTTCTCAAAAAGCTGACAATGCTACAGATATGCAATTCTCTTGGATGAGAAAAATGGTTGAATACGATAAGAATGCACGTGACGCAGAGGATTATGTAAACCAAGTTAAATTCGATATTTTCTCTGACCAAGTTTTCGTATTCACTCCAAACGGCGATGTATTTGATTTACCGGTAAAAGCAACTCCTGTTGACTTTGCATACCGTATTCACTCAGACGTTGGTCATAGAACAGTCGGTGCACTTGTTAACGGTAGAATTGTTCAACTTGATTCAAAGTTAAAAAACGGTGACATTTGTGAAATTTTAACTTCAAAACAGGCAGCTCCAAGACTTGACTGGTTAAACTTTGTCGTTACAAAAGCTGCATCTTCAAAGATTAGACAATGGTTCAAGAAGAATAAACGTGAAGACCACGTTGAACTTGGTAAAAACACTCTTGAACACGAACTTACTAAAGCAACTTTTGACGAACTTACTAGAAATGGTGAGTTTGAAAGAATTGCTGGCATAATGAATTACCAATCGGCAGAAGATTTATTTGCTGCACTTGGTTATGGTGAAACGACCGTAAACAAAATTTTGAATAAAATTCCAAAACCAAAAGAAAAAGAAGAAAGAATTTTGGAACAGTCAGCACAACCTCAAAAACCTAAAAAGCCTAAAACAAAAGATGTTGTGGGTTTAGAGGGTATGCTATATTCTTTTGCAAGATGTTGTTCTCCAATCCCTGGAGAACCTATTGTTGGCGTTGTAACACGTTCTAAAGGTGTTACTGTCCATAGACTTGACTGCAAAACTCTTGAAAACGTTGAACCTGAAAGATTATTGGATGTTCAATGGTCAGGTCAAAACTTACATAAAACATACAGTACAACTATTAGAGTTGAAACCGGCGACAAACTTGGTATGTTGAAAGATATTATTTCTGCAGTATCAGATAATAATACAAACATAAATTATGCAAATGTTAAATCAAAACAAAACAATATTGGTATTATTGAGCTTGGTATTGAACTAGACAACATCAACACTTTGAGAAAAGTTATCGCTTGTATTCAATCGTTACCTGATGTTTATTCTGTAAAAAGGGTTCAAACAAGTTTTTCACATGCCCCAGAACAATTCGCAAAGAAAAATACAAAGAAAAAACCAGCTAAAAAGAAACCTAGTTCTCATTAACAAAGAATTTGATATAAGGTCTTGTAAAAAATCTCTTTATTTTGCCATAAAGTCTAACATGGCAGAATTGAATGATTTTTCTATCGCCAGTTAACACCTGAATTTCACGATTTTTAGAGCATTTATAAACAACTGTTCCAACTGGAGTATCTTTAAATTTGTCGTCCTCTGGAATAATAACCCTTGTTTTATAAGCATCCGGTGTAAAGAATTGATTTTTGTATTCAAAAAAGCAATTGTACCAAGGATAAAAAGCTCTTACTTGAGCAGAAATTTCATCAGCAGATTTTTCAAAGTCTATCATCACTTCGTCTTTTTTGATATGTGGATAATAAGTTGCTTTTTCTTCATTCTGAACAAGTGGAATGATAAAATCCTCTTCCAAATTGCCTAACAATTCGCAAACAGCTTCACGAGTTTTTCTAATAATTTTTTCTTTCAACTCTTTAGAAGTATCAAATTTTCCAACTTCAACCTCTCTTTGCAAAAGAATTGCACCAGTATCATAGTTTTCATCCATTAAATGGAAAGTAATGCCTGATTTTGTTTCTTGATGTCTGATAACTTCTAAATAAGGGTTTGGACCTCTGTATTTTGGTAATAGTGACGGATGAGCATTGATAAAAGCAATCTTTGGGAGATTGATAATTTCTTTTTTCAATCTTTCGCACCAAGTACCAACAATAATTACGTCAGGATTGAGTTTTAAAATCTCTTTTTTAAAAGCTTCACTATTTACGCTTTTAACCTTAATATCATTTAACTGATAACTTTTAATATAGCTATAATCAACAGTTGGAAGAATAAAATCCCTAACTTTATTCACAAGCCAATTACATTTAACAGTTTCGTATCTCAAAACGCCAACAATATCACATTTTGCATCCAATGCACCTGCAATAAGGTTAGCTAACATCTCTGCGTGTCCGATTATAACTACTTTTAACATTATTTGTTTCTCCAATATTCAACATCCTTTGAAATCTGATTTTTTAATTCTTCCAAGGATGCGAACTTTTTTTCTTCTCTAATCATTTCTTCAAATTCAATTTTTATATTTTCGCCGTAAATATTTTCATCAAAATCAAAAATATTCACCTCTAAAATTCTCTTGTTTTCATTTGAGACAGTAGGTTTTACGCCTAAATTTAAAATTCCACGATACAGTTTATTTTTAACAATAACTCTTGCACCATAGACGCCATTTTTTATATCAACAATATTTTTTGGATAAAGGATATTTGCAGTTTTAAAACCAATAGTTCTACCCAAATGTTGACCCTGAATAACTTCACCTGAAATAGAAAAGTCTTTACCCAACATAGAGTTAGCTTTTTCTATTTCACCTAAAGAAAGATAGTTCCTAATACGTGTTGAGCTAATCACCTCATCATCAATTTTTTCAGGCTGAATTTCAATATATTCATATCCAAATTCTTTTTGTAAATCCGTCAAAAGTTTTTCGTTACCTGATTTATTTGCTCCAAAAGTATGGTTAAATCCTGTTATAATAGCTTTTGGCGAGAAGTTTTTAACAAGACAATCTCTTATATATTCATACGCTGTTAATTTTGCAATCGATGCAAAATCAATTACAAAAACATAATCCACACCTAAAGCTTCAATTCGTTTTAACCTTTCCTCAAGGGAACAAATATATTTTGTTTCTAAATTTTTAAAATAACACGCTGGAGCTGTTTTAAAAGTAATTACAGCCGATTTTAAACCTCTAGTTTTAGCATAATTCACAGCAGACAAAATAACCTTTTGATGTGCTAAATGCATACCGTCAAAATAGCCTAAAGCTACTACTAAATCTTTCTTTTCTATGAATTGTGAATAGATTTCCATAGAATGATTATACTAAATCTAAAAAAAATATTCTCTTTCTTTAAAAAAATTTACCCTTGTCAGTTTTGGGTTCACTCTGATTTTGTTGAGATAGAAAACCAACCTACAATCTCATAACAAAAGCACCTAGGCAAATGCCTAGGTGCTTTATTCTTAAACAAATTATTTATGTTGTCCACATTGACCCATTTCAAATGGATTACCGCTTTTTGGAGGTGCTGGTCTTTTATGATTTTTTCTTGATTGTTCCATTTTTTTCATTTGATCTTGTTTCATTTTTTCAAATGTTTTCTTTTGTTTTGCAGTCAAAATTGATTCAAAGTATTTCATATCAGCTTCACGAATTTCGTTTGCTTGTTTTTTCAACTCTCTGTTTTCTTTTTTGATTGCCATAATCTTTTGAACTTTTTGATCTTCTGTCATTGTTGTAGAAGCTTTGACTACGTCAATTCTTGTTTTATTTTCTTTCAATTTATTAAAAATTGGTTTGATTTTTTCACGACTTGCTTTTTGATTTGCATCAAGTTTAGCTTTTTGTGTATCAGTCAATTTCAATTTTGAAAAATCAGGTGGTGGGAGTGGAGCACCTTTCATGTGTTCACCACAAGGTGGACGTTTTGGTGGCATTCCATCATGTGCTTGTGCTGTTTGAACAGTCATTGATAAACCTAAAATACATGCCAGTAATAAACAAAGTTTTTTCATTATTTTCTCCTTTAAAATCTTTTTATCAAAATTTTACTGCAGTTAAAATTTTGATATTTTACTTCTTATATTTTCTATAACGATAAATTTTTAAAAATGTTCATTTTTTATTTAAAAATTTTTAAACTAATTCTTTTAATTGTTCTGCAAGGGTTTTTCTAGCGTTATAAAGTCTTGATTTTATTGTACCTTCTGGAACTTTTAATTTTTTAGAAATTTCTTCATAACTTCTTCCCTCAAATTCAAACATTATTACAACCTGTTTTAATTTTTTAGGAAGATTATCTACTGCCTTAAGAATTAATTTTCCTCTTAATTTTTTATCCAAAATTTTCTCTGGAGTGTCAGTAGATTTAAGATTTTCAGTAATATTTTCATCAAAAGTTTGCATAGAAGAAGTTTTATAATCCTTTGATTTCAAAAAATCCTTACAAACATTTGATGCAACAGTACAAACCCATTGAGTAAATTTGTTCTGTTCCTTATATGTATCTAATCTTTTCCAAACACGCAAAAAAATCTCTTGCTCCAAATCTTCACTCGGAACACCCACAAACTTTTTTATTATTGCTTGAATTTTAATTTTATTATTTTCTATTATCTGTTTCAAACTAATACACCATTAATAAACCGTATTCATCAGTAGGCAAGCCTTGGTACTCAAGAATAGACTCTTGAGATAAAATGTTTTCATGCTGAATATATGTGTTTATTGGAATAATAGGCATTACTAACAAAAACAAACCTAAAATTACGCCTGATTGAATTCTTTTTCTTTTTCGTTCAAAATATAAAGGTTTTGCCTCTTTTATTAAATCTGAAATATTATCAAAGTTTTCTGAATTTTCCATTTTTACCTCTTTACATTTTATATAACGAAAAAATTTCTAAAATGTTCATTTTTTGTTTAAGAATTTTCTTTATTTCTTTCTTTTTGGAATTTATACCAGTTATAAAGCCCTATTAGTGACATAATCAAATAGATGCTTTTTTTAGTAACCATGATTGTATCAGCTTGTTGAACCCACATTAGAATACCAACCACATCGGTTATCAACCATAAAAAATACTGATCGGCAAATCTTTTGATTTCATAGAAAGTCGCTATCATCCCGATAGAAACAGTCAACGCATCTAGTAATGGAGATTCTCCGCCAATCATTACAAGAAAATGTCTTAGCAATAATGTACTTACAACTACGATAAAAAGCATTAATGCTCTCAATTTCCAACTCATAACACGAGTTTTGCATTTTTCACTATCCTTTGAATCAAGATGCTTTGTCCATAGGATTAAGCCTACAATTCCTGCTGGAAAATAGTACAACAGCTCTAATGCAAATGTTCCGTAAATATGGTTATGGAAAAGAATAACCGAATACAAAAGAGTATTAATCATTCCAAAAATCCATTTTGGCCAACTAGCATGTGCACAAAGAAAAATGCAAGAAATACCCATAATCGAGCAAATATAATTAATAACCAAATACCAATGAGGATGAGTGGTATCTGTCAACATATAATTTGCACCGATAATCACCATCATCAAAAACATTACCCACTCAAACCATCTAAGGTTTTTAAAGGCTTTTACAAAAATATTTTGTTGTATTCTTTCTTTTATTGTAGTCATAATTTTTTACTTATCTCATCAGTATTTTTAGCCCAAACATTCATCAAATTTATTACATTTTCTGAAGATTTTTTCATAATTTCTAAAGAAACAAATTCTTTCTTTGAATGAAAATTAACACCACCAGTACCTAAATTTGGAGTTAATAAACCTCTCAAGGTAAGCATAGCACCATCTGTACCACCTCTTACAACTGGCTCTTTAGGTTCTAACCCTGAACGTCTTATTGCTTCTTTTGCAAACTCAATAACTTCAGGTAATTCCATAAGTTTTTCTTTCATATTATGATATTTTTCATTTTCTTTTAGAGTTATCTTACAACCCTTGTAATCATTTTCAACTTCTGAAATTATTTTGCGTAAAAATTCAATCCTTGCTTTTGCACCCTCAAAATCAAAATCTCTTACAAGCATTTTCATTGTAACTTCATTAACACTTCCATTTATTGAGTCTACATGATAATAACCCTCTCTATCACGAGTAGATTCAGGAAGTTCATTTTTTGGAATTTTGTTCATAATTGCAGTCGCAACTTCAATCGCATTAACCATTTTTCCATAAGCATAACCACAATGAACAGGTACACCAACAATAGTTATTTCAGGATTAAACGCATTAAAAGTTTCTGATTCAATGTTATCAACTTCAGAACCATCCACCGTATATGCAGCATCTGCTCCAAATTTTTTAATATCAAAATTTGTCACACCCTCACCAATTTCTTCATCAGGAGTAATCGCAATTTTTATATTTGGACGTTCAATTTCAGGATGTTCCATCAAAACTTTTACCGCTTCTAAAATCTCTGCAATACCAGCTTTATCATCAGCACCCAAAAGAGTTGTACCATCAGAAGTTATAATTGTTTGATTTTTATAAGGTTCTAAATCAGTAGATTCAATTACAGTTTCACCTTTCAAAACAATATCACCAGATGTATAATTGTGAATTAAAGGTTTTACAGGACCTGTCGGAGCTTGCTCGCTTGTATCCATGTGTGCTATCAAACCTAATGTTAAATCTGATTTTATATTACCTTTTAAATACGCGGTAACAGTACCTGTTTTATCAAGTTTAACGTCTTTTAAACCCATTTTCTTCAAAACTTTAACAAGAACTTTTTTAGCAAATTCAACCTGTTTTTTCGTACTTGGAACAATACCCTTTTTTGTATCTTCACAAGAGCCAGTATCAACTTCTGCAAACTTTATAAATAAATCTTTTAGTCTTTCTTCGTTTATATATTCAAAATAATTAGTCATTTTATTCTCCAAAACCAATACCTTATTTTATACCATAAATAAAAGATATTAGCCATTTCGGTAATATAAAATTTTTATAAAGAGGGTAAATATTATTATTATGAAAAACATTTTTATCCTGATAATTTTGAGTCTATTTATATCAAATACAATGATACTTGCAAATGATAGTTACAACGTGCATGACTACAACAAATACACTCCTCATAATTTAAACCAAAATGAAAAAATCCTCTTTATCATGGATTATTCCAATAGTATGAATGAATTTATTGGAAATAAACGAAAAATAGAACTAATGCAAGAAACAATAAAAAGCATTGTCCATTCAGTTAATCCTGATACCGAAATTGGGCTAAGAGTCTATGGATATAGATTAGGATTTTCACCTTACGAATGTTGTAGGGCATCAAAACTCGTTGTACCAATTTATTCAAACAATGCAATAAATATTACCGATGCTATTTATAAAACAAAAGCTCGTGGAATGACACCAATTACTTATTCACTTAAAAAAGCAGTTGAAAAGGATTTTGTCGGATTTTCTGGCAGAAAACATATTATTCTACTTTCAGACGGTGGTGAAAACTGTGACGAAAGCCCTTGCGAATACGTGATGAAAAATCTTGCTAGAAGAAAAGATTTTACAGTAGATGTAATTGCGTTTAATATTAATAATCACGAGGATATAAATCAATTAAGATGTGTTTCTGCAGTTACGAGTGGAAAATTTTATACTGCAAATACTAAAGGTGAACTGGTAAACGCTTTAAATAACACTCTCCAAGTTACAAAAGATGTTGGCGGATTTATCGTAGAACATTAAAAAAGGAAGAGGCGAAGCCTTTGGCTTCGCCTCTTCCTTATAAAGATTTTTAATTATTTAAACCATTCGCAAACATCATGTTTACAAAGAACACTATTCAATTCAGCCATTAAACTTTTCTTAGTCATTTCAAAAGTTACAGGTGTGATTGAAATACGGTTGTTACGAACAGCAGCAATATCTGTCATTGCATCAGCTGGATCAGATGTTAGCTCACCAGCCATCCAGTAATAAGTTTTACCACGAGGGTCAATTCTCTTTTCGTAATCATCAGTAAACATTTTTGCACCAAGTTCAGTAATTGCAATACCACCAATATCATCACCATGAACACCAGGGTAATTGATATTTAAGATTACTTTTGGTGGGAAATTAAAATCTTTTAAATGTGGTAATAATTCTGCCACAAAATGAGCGGCAGGTCTAAATGCTTCAAGCTCAGTTGAAGTACTGCATAAAGAAACAGCCATAGCAGGAATATTCATTAATGCACCTTCAAGAGCACAACTTACTGTACCTGAATATAAAATGTCAGTACCTAAGTTTGGACCGTGGTTAATACCAGAAATTACTAAATCAGGTTTTTCTTCAGGAGAAAGAATAGCGTTAACAGCTATTTTTACACAGTCACCAGGAGTACCTGATGTGTTCCAAGCTCTTTTTGCACCGTAAATTGGCTCAACTTCATCAACTCTAAGAGGAGTATGAAGAGTAAGTGAATGACCAGCGGCAGAACGTTCTCTGTCTGGAGCAACGACATAAACATCGTGGTTAGGGCTAAGGGCTTCTACTAAAGCATGAATACCGTTTGCTGCAATACCATCATCGTTAGAAATTAATATTTTCATTAACATCTCCTTTTACTTAATAATAAAGACTATATGCTTATTTTAAGTATAGCTTATAGAGAAAAAATGATAATCCTACAAACCGAGGATAAAAATAGACTTTTGTAAACTTATGTAACAAAAAATATATATTTTTAGAAATTTGTGAAATTTCAGAGAAGAAAAATACTTAATATAAATACGAGGACAAATTATCAAGACCCAATGGGCTTGAGGTAAGATTTTTTAAAAACACATACACACACTACACTACACTACACATTACGAGGAATTTAGAACAATTTTTAAAATTCCAAAAGGGTCAAAAACAAATGACTCTTTTTTTTTTGCAAAAAATTTTAGAATGGGAAAATATTACAAACATTGCAAAAAATCACGATTAAAAAAGAAAAAGGGTTGATTTTTAATTTTTACGTAGCATAATAGAGGTACGAAGAATGAATAATGCGTGATGGAGTAGCCGAGTAACCGACAGGTTGCGTAGTCAGATAGAAGACAAGGCGAGCTACCAAAACGCAAAACAACTGAATAGATAACGCGGGATGGAGCAGTCTGGTAGCTCGTCGGGCTCATAACCCGAAGGTCGTTGGTTCAAATCCAGCTCCCGCAACCATTTAGATAGAGAGATGATTTATTCATCTCTTTTTTTGTGACAAATTCTGCTAGTGTAATTTAATGAGTAGTTTGGTTTGCACGGGAAGTGTGGTATTTTTGTGAAATGAGGCTATACAAGGGCGTTTTTACGGTCGGAAAAACCATACCATTCGTTACACAAAATACTCCAAAAGTCCCATTTTGTACTCACTAACGGAAATGTTTTCAAGAGGTTTTAAAGGGAGATATAGCCTGCGTTTTAGCGTTTATTTATCTTTGCACGGATAAAATGATTATTTCCGAAATGAGACTTTTGAAATTTTGCTCCGAAAGAGTGCCGAAAAATTAGGAAAAAATTTTTTTCAAAATTCCTATGGCATGAAAATTTCTAATTGATTCTGAAACGACACAAAGCTCGGAATTGGTGTTCCAATTCTTTTAATTCAGAGGTAATGTGTCACTACCATGAATGAAAATGAATATATAAATATAAATAAAGTAGCTGAAGCAAAAGGATTAAAATCTAATCGTTCTCTAAGATTAGAAATCAATAAACCGGAAAGCAAATACATTGCTCGTGAAGTTAAAGTTAATGGTGGAACATCTTACGAGATTCTTTACTCCTCATTAGAACCAGAGATTCAGCGGATTTTCGGTAGGGTGGAGTCGAGCGAAGCGAGCGAACCCGTAAGGTGTCGGTCGGACGTTACTCCGCCGACGCCCCGAATAATCCAAGACGAAAAACTTCGTGAGGGTAATACCAAATCCACAGCACTCGTACCTCTAAATTACCAACCAACGACTTTTGTATCCGAAAGTGCAAGATTAACTTCACTTGCAAGATTAGATATTGTAAAAGCACTTCTTAATTATCGAAAACGATTTTCAACTAAAAAAGAAGCTGATTCAATGTTTTTGGATTTGTATAATTCTGGAATGTACCTCCCTAAAGTTTTTAAATTTATTGGAACAATCTCAATCGGCACACTTCATCGTTGGGTTAAAAGTTATGAGAGATATGAAAATGCAGAGTGCCTTATCCCTCAGTATAAATTTAATAAACAAGGTGAATACAATACAATTTTAACTGATGAAATGAAACATATTCTTTTAAGATTTCTATTACATCAAAATAAATTTAATTATGGTAAAGCAATAAAATTAACTAAGGAAATTCTTCGCAAACAAGGATACGAAAATCTACCTTGTGATTTAACATTTAAACGTTATGCTGAAAACTTTAGAAGAAATAACTATGCTGAATGGGTTTTAAAAAGAGAAGGAATGAAAGCCTACCACGATAAAGTTGAACCATATATAGAAAGAGATATTTCTAAAATAGAAGTGGGTGACATAATTATTGCTGACGGTCACGTTCTTAATTTCCTAGTTATTAATCCATTTACAGGTAAGCCAACGAGAGCAACTCTTGTTGGCTTTTTAGATTGGAAATCAACAGCTCTTGTAGGTTATGAAATTATGATGACCGAAAATACTCAATGTATCGCAAGTGCTTTAAGAAATAGTATTTTAAATTTAGGTGTTATTCCTAAAGTTGTGTACCAAGATAATGGTAGAGCTTTTAAGAGTAAGTTTTTTCAAAGTTGCGACTTTGATGAAGATGGTTTCAATGGTGTTTATGCAAACTTAAATATACATTCAGTATTTGCAAAACCATATAATGCGAGAGCAAAAGTTATTGAAAGATTTTTTAAAGAGTTCCAAGAAGAATTTGAAAAAATGATGCCATCATACATTGGAACAAGTATTGAAGATAAACCTGCGTGGATGAAACGTGGTGAAAAATTACATTTAAAATTACACGAAAATGAAACCAATAATCATATTCCAACAGTTCAAGAAGTAATTAAATATATAAACTGTTGGTTAGAATTTCATAATAAAAAACCTTGTCCGAATGATCGTTCAAAAAGTATTCAAGAGATGTTAGATGATGTTCAAAAACAACATATTAATATAAATATATTAAATACATTAATGATGAAAACTGAATGTCGAACAATAACAAAGCACGGAATTACATTTTTAAATATGCATTACCGAAGTGAGACAATATTAGGTTTAAGAGAACAAGTATTTATACGTTACAGTTTGTTTGATTTATCCAAAATATATGTTTATTCATCAAAGGGTGAATTCTTATGCATAGCAAAACGTGTTCAAAAAGTTCATCCGATGGCAAATGTACTCGGTACAGTCAAGGATATGGAAGAATACAAACAACAGTATAAAAAGCAACAACAAATAAAAAATAGATTAGTGAAACAAATTAAAAAGAATTTTACTTCTGATGAATTACAAGTTCTTGAAATTGAACAAGAACAACCAATAGAACTTGAACCAATTATTGAAGAAAAGCCAAAACGTGAACGAGTTAAAACACCTCGTGAACAGCAAATGAACAGACCGTTGTTTAATACGAATTATGAAAAATATGAGTGGCTAATGAAGAATGGTTGTACAAATTCAGAAGATAGAACTTGGCTTACTCAATATATTAGAAGTGATGAATATATAAATATATATGGAGATTAGATTATGAAAAGAGCATTTATTAAAACTCAAAACGTTAAGAGATTTATTACATTAATGGAGGAACTAAAAAAACTACCACCTAATATTCCAAAATTAGCGTTAGTATTTGGAGAACATGGACTTGGAAAATCAAAAACAATTCAATGGTGGGCAGATAAAAATGATTCAGTTTATGTCCGAGCAACACAAGGAATGACTAGTAGGTGGCTATTATCTGAAATCGCAGAAGAGTTGGGTGAAGAACCATTTTGGCATACACAAGAAACTTTTGGATTAATAGAAAATCGTTTGAGAATAAATCCTAAAATTATAATTGTAGATGAAATTGATTATTTAATTGAAAAAAGTACGATTGAAACATTGAGGGATTTACACGATAAAACAGCATGTCCGATAGTTTTGGTAGGAATGGGTTCTGTAGATAAAAAGCTTGCAAGATATCCTCATCTTTGCGACAGGATTTACAAATCATTAAAATTTGAAAGTTATAATTTTGAAGATATTGAGCAGATTTTATCCGAATTAACAGATTTAAACTTTAGTGAAGATGCTATCAAGTATCTTTCAACACGAACTAATCAATTTAGACAGCTTATAAAACTAATTAATAAAATAGAAAAATTAGCAGAAACTAATAAAATACAAGAGTTTGACGAATACACTTTGAAAGGATTATTGAATGAAAGAACGCATATTACGACTTTGCAAAAGATTGGATAAATTTACTTTTGAAGAAGTTTTAGAAATTACTGAAGATATAGAAGAACAAGATTTAAAAAATATATTTGTTAATCTTATTAGTGAAAATAGACTTATTCATAAAAATGGAATTTATTTTTATAACAAACAAATTGCAAAAACTAAACAAATAAATCAGTATCCATTATTTTTTCAGTTTCATAATAAGACGGAGATTGAATATATTTTAAAAGGATTTTGTGCAAATATTGAAGTCTTAAAAATGAAAGATTTACTTGGTATTTCTAAAAATGTTATTGATAAATTTTATAATTATTTTAGAACTCAAATTTATGAAAAACAAAAGCAAGAATTACTAAAATATTACGACAAAAATCCTAAAATTGGATTAGAACGAAAATTTATGTCAGCAAAAATTTATCTGTATTTGTACAATGATAATCTATTTGTATCGGATAAAAAATTATTTACTAAAAATGATGAAATAAAACATTCTGAAGTTGAACGATTAAAGGTTAAAAATATTTATGTGAGAAGTTTTCGTAAAGCTCAAAATAGAGCATTCGCATATAAATTTCACTTACATTTAGCAGAAGAAATTTGGAGATATGGCAAAGATTTTAGAAAATTATATAAAACTTTAAATATTTATATTTAATCAAATTTTTCTAATAAACAATTAGATAATTCAATAATATTTAAATTCGATACATCATAATTATAAATTGAGGCAATAAATAATTGATGATTGTCAAAATCTCGTTTAAGAATTTCGATCATTTTATGAATGTTTAAATCATCCACTTCCTTTCCTCTTGGAGAATCTAATATTATTGGTATATTTACAAACTTATATTTTTCCAAAACTTTTATATATGCAAGTCTAAATGCAAATACAATCCGATGGAATATCGCTCCGCTTAAGGATTTTAAGTCTGAAGTAAATATATAATCTTTAGATGGACTTACAAATTTTTCATCTACACCCATTTCCTTTGAGTATTCAGATATTAATTTATGTAAATCCGATATCAGAGCATAATTGCTCTTTGTTTTTTCATTTATTTCAGATTTTACATTACTTCGTTGCTTTTCTAAATGACGAATCATATTTTCAACACTAATGTAATCAATATTTATTTTTGAAATATCTGCATCAAACTTATCAATTATTGATTCTGTTTCTGTATTAAATAGAGCATTTTCTTTTTTTTGTCTGTTTTTATAATTTATTATTTTTTTATCTATTATAGAAATTTTTGAATTTATAATATTTATTTTTGCAGTAACATAATTTATATTATCCTTAAACCCTACTATTGTCTTTTCATTTACGGGAATTCTATTGCCTTTTTCATCAATTACATGTAATTTCATGTCACTAATATATTTCCTAAATCCTAAGTTTTTTCTTAAAACACTATTTAATCTTTCTTGTTCTATCATTAATGGACGTTTTTCAAATTCAAGAATAGCAATTTCTTTTTCTAATTTATCATTGTAGGAATCATATTCTACAACTTTATTTAGATTGTTGATTTGTTGTTGGTAATTTGCTATTGATAACATGCTTTTGTATTTTTTTATTTGATTTTCTAAATATGATAATTCTTCGTATAAATTAAAACAATCAATATTTGCTACACCTTGTATAAATTTATCAATGTTAAAGTGAATAGAACCAATAACAATTCCTCTATTCAGTAATGTCCAACCTTTTTCTTGGTCTACGTACATTGGAGCTAATATATTTTCAATAATATTTTTATTATCAACTTCAAATATAATACCTTGAAGTTCCTTGATATTAGCAGGAAGTGAAAAATATTGTTCACTATTATCATTTTTATTTATAATGTAGCAATATGAAGCCGTTCTTTTTATGAGATATTCTACATTTGAATCAGAAGTTATTAATAATTCAAATTTACAATCTTCAAATTTAAAATTTTTTGTATTAGGAATATTAAAACCTAATGCATAAAGCAATGCCCTTAATAATGTTGTTTTACCAACACTATTTTGTTCACTATAAATTAAATTGTTTTTATCAAATTTAAAAGTTCTGCTAAATAAACCATATTTTATCTTAAATTCTTTTAATCGCATATATTGGCACCCCTTTTAATTTTATCAATAATATAACGATTACTAATAATTTTATTTAGAATGATCTTAATTAAACACTGTCTTGAATCTTCATCAATATTGCCAACTTTAAAATCTTCTAGGTAATTACCATATTGTTCATTTATAAAGTTTTGAGTTCGTAATTTGTATGTTTGATTAGGCTGATAATTGATATAATCATTTAGAACCCTATTAGTAAATTCAAATTCTTCAATTTTATTATCTATAATTGTTCTATATTTATGTTCAATTTCATCAATCATTCCATCATCACAAACCTCTAAGTATTTATCTGATCTATCAAATTGACACACTTCAGCAATTAAAGTCCATATCATGCTATTCTTCGTAACTTGTATAGTAGAATCAGGAATTGTTGCATTATGAAAAAAATCTCTTTGCCATATTTCAAGCATTTTTTGTGGGGTAAAATTTGTTCTTACATCAAGTTTTTCAAGAAATTCTTCAATTGCCTCTTTTATGGCTTTCTCTCGATTTGTTCTATCATTTCCATAAAAAGGTAAGACATATATTTTTAATTTTGAAGTATCTATAGAATAATTGTTATCAGATATAATTTTTATAATTTTATTTTTGCATTTTTGTGGCAATTCATTATAACTTAATTTACTTCTCCCTAAAAAATATTGAATTGAAGTTGTATCATTAAATGGATTTGAATGATTTGTTATATATATAAGACATTCAGCATTTCCATTATTGTTTGCATTATTTAAAGTTCTTATGCTATCTTTCAATTTATTTAGTAAATTTGAAGTTGAGGTAATATCTTCTAAAGATTTTGCTTGAGAATAAATTATATTATTATTTTCTAATTTTATTTCAATATCTTCTGTTTGGGCTTCGACCTTAACTGATTTTGCACGCTCTATATTTTCAAGCATCAAAAGGATAGCTGCATTTGTTTGGAAGTCCCACCCAAAAGCAGAAGCTGAGGCATTTGAACTAATATTATTTTTTAGCTTTTTCTTTCCTGCCATATGAATCCTTTTATTATAATTTTACAATAAATATAAATTACAAATGATTTTTATTTATTTTTAATAAAAATATTCAAGCATTGAAAATAAAATATGGTATAATTGCCTTATGCAAGAAATTAAGGACAAAAAAGAATTAGTTGAAATAATTACACCTGTTAGACTTCGAGCTTATGGTAATGAATGTGATGAAGTTCTCTTAGATAAATACATTTTCAATTTGCGTTTAGCAGAATCTTTTTACCCTGCTTTATCTTTGCTTGAAATATCTTTAAGAAACAGAATTTGTAATGCTATTGATAAACTTATATGCAAAGATTGGCTTTTAAAAGAGCTCTCTCAACAAAAAATATTGGCAGATAAAGAATATAAAAAATTACTTGAATCTGAAAGTAAAATTAAAAAATCTGGTAAAAAGGTTACTAACGATAGACTGATTTCTGAAATGACACTTGGATTTTGGGTACATTTATGCACAAAATCATATAAACCAAAATTTTGGGATAAAAAAGGCTTTTTTGAGGCTGTATTTCCGAATTATGTTCCAGGAAAAGGTTTAAGAAAAATTGCACCTATTCAAAATGATTTGCTTGCGATTTTAAGACTAAGAAATAGAATTTCTCATCATGAGATGATAATCAATGGCAACAAAACACCACAAGAACAATATCAACTTGTTTTAA
>ERZ808275.60-NODE-60-length-72700-cov-4.675215_pt1 | contig 72700 bp, 111 predicted proteins | sample MGYA00520894_ERZ808275 | MGnify/ENA primary metagenome ERZ808275 (study PRJEB31516, sample SAMN03275598) | gut metagenome | biome: mammalia-associated habitat; material: feces | host: Papio cynocephalus | place: Kenya | collected 2012-08-03 ... | reverse complement strand
CAAAAACTACACTTAAGCCAAACACAAAATATACTCTAACAGTTGCAAATTCCGCCTCTAATGCAATAACTGCACGTATGCATCTTAACGCAGATGGGAAAACCGTATATGCTATTGCCGAAAAAAATAAGACAAGTATATCTTTCACAACTCCTACTGGTAGTGATATTTATGTTGAGGTATATGCCGTTTCGGTGACTGATAACAATCCTATTGATGTCACCGTGTATCCGATGCTGCGTTATGCGTCAATCAAAGATGATACTTTTGTGCCGTATGCTATGACAAACAGAGAGCTGACGGAAAAAGTTGCTGACACAGGGTGGAAAACAACAGGAAATTTAAAATATCGCAAGTCAGGATATGTTATATGTTTGCAAGGGACTGTAACACCGTCAAGTAGTACAATGTCAATCACTCTTGGTACTTTGCCTGAGGATTGCAGACCATCACAAGACATAAACATAGCTCAGGCAGGGACAGACACACCATCAAGACAAATTATAGCCCAAAAAGATGGCAGTGTAGTGTTACTTTTTGCAAGCAATTGCACAGCAAGTCACACTTATGCATATAATGGTACTTTTATGGTTTAAAAGAGAATGAGAAATCGTTCTCTTTTTTGATTTTACAAAAGAGGAGGTCAGAGTATGCCATTAAATGAATTAGGTTTTCAGCGTTTGACGTATGATGAAATAGTAGATATTCAAATACAGAGAGCAAAGTTGCTGTTTGGAGATGATATTGATACATCTGAAAATAGTACATTTGGAAAAATACTCAGGTTGTTTTGCTTAGATGCATCTGACAATCAGGAGTATGGTGAAAATGTATATCTTTCAGCATTTCCGAATACTGCAAGAGGTGCAAGCCTTGACAGATTATGTCCAATGGTAGGAATAAGCAGAAATCCTGCAACATATGCTCAGCACAATATCACCATATCGGGAACGGCAGGAGCAACAGTTGATATGGGCTTTTTAGTAGCGGCAGGAGATGTTGTTTTTCATACTGTCGATTATTACACAATAGGCAGCAACGGAAAAGTGTCAGCAATAGTTGAATGCAATGATGCAGGTGTTATTGGAAATGTATCTGTCGGGGAAATAAACGATATAGTAAACCCTACAACAGATGTTACAGACATAACACATACAAGCATTGAAAAACTTGCAACAGATGTTGAAACAGACTATTCACTCAGAACACGTTATGGTGAGGCATTATCAGGAGCAGGAACAAATGCAATTGATTCTATCAGAGGAGCAATATTGCGTGTATCAGGTGTTGAAGCAGTAACAATAATAGAAAATGAAACAGACACGACAGATTTAAATGAAGTTGCACCACATAGTTTCAAGTGCTATGTGCTCTCACCTCATTCAGCTTCAACGGAAATCGCAAAAGCAATTTTTGATAAAAAGCCTGTTGGAATTGCAACGTCAGGAACTCAAAGTGAAACTGTCTATGATGTATCGGGCAATCCACATACTGTTAAATTCTCGTGGGTTACGGAGGTACAAGTAAAAGTAAGATGTACTATAAAAACGAATAGTGATTATTCCAACAGTAGTTTACAAGAAATAAAGAACAACTTGATAGAAAAAATGTCAACGTATACAGTCGGTCAAGATGTATACGCATCAGCATTAAGTGGCGAAGTGTATGTAAACGGAGTTGAAGGTGTTATTGAAATATCAGTAACTAAAAGTGGTACGTGGGGAACACATTTGCCAATTTCAGATAATGAAGTTGCAAGACTTACAGCAGGAAACATTGAGGTGACAGTAACAAATGCATAATGTTAAAAGTTTTCCTGATGCTTATGATAAACAGCCGTCAAGCAATTTATACAAGCTGATGCAATTAAACTATTTAATTTCTAATGATGTCAAAAACATATATACTCAGATAGAACAATCAAGAGGAATAGAAGATGCATATGGCAAAACACTTGACTATTACGGTGAAATGGTAGGTCAGGACAGAAACGGTAATGATGACGAACAATATCGAATAATGATATTGAATAGAATTGCTCAAAAGTTATCAAACGGTGATTGTAACAGCGTTATAAACTTGATTTCTCAGACTTTCAATATTGATAAATCACAGATTATAATAAATGAAGGTAAAACGTCAGTAAGTATAGCAGGCGTGCCTTATGAAGGTTCTATAGGTATGGGGCTTGACGTGAATCAAGTAAAAAAAATGATAAAGAACATATTGCCTGTAGGGGTAAAACTTAATTATTTGGATATGCAAGGCACGCTGATAATGACCGAAAAAGACGTAGAAGATAGCAATGGATTAAGTGATATTGCCGAAACGACAGGCGGTACACTCGGTTGGATATATTAACGAGGTGATATTATATGGCATTTACATATAGCAACAATTCTCCTAACTGGACTGTGGAAGGTGTTGCACCTACACAAGATTATAAAAATGCAGGTTTTCAAGCAGGCAGAGGACTTCCTGCACCGTATTTAAACTGGCTTATGACACAGATTTCAAAATGCATTACAGAATTGCAAAACAAATCTGTCGGAGTGACAGGGACAGGCGGAAATGCTTCTGCTGTATTTAATAGTGATGCGAACACTGCAAGTGGCTTAGCATCAAGTGCATTTGGATTTAATTCGGTAGCGAAAAACTTTCAAACGACAGTAGGAAAATTCAATACGGAATATGACGGTCCGACATCATCAGCAGACACTACAGGAACGATATTTACGGTTGGTATAGGAACGACTTCGGCAGCAAAAGCAAACGCATTCAGAGTGACAGCAGCAGGGCAGTGTATGGGCACAACCTATTTTGCATCAAGCGGTGCTGATTACGCTGAATTGTGGGAAATTAAAGACAAAAACAAAAGCAAAGAAGATTTACGAGGTCTTTTTGTTACTGTCGATGAGAATAACAAAATAAGCATAGCAAACGCTGATGATTATATTTTAGGTATAGTATCAGCAAATCCTTCTTCAATAGGAAACGCACATACCGAAAACTGGAAAGATATGTACTTGAAAGATGTTTACGGAGATAGACTTACAGAAACAGTTGAAGTCGAAGAAACAACAGATGAAGAGGGTAATGTTATCCCTGCACACGCTGAAACAAGATTTATTATCAACCCTGAATATGATGCTGACAAAGAATATAAAAGCCGCTTAGAACGTCCTGAATGGGCTACAGTCGGTCTTTTAGGTCAGATAATAGCAAGGCAAGACGGGACTTGCAAAGCAGGAGGATTTTGCAAAGTTGCAGACGGCGGAATAGCAACAGCAAGTGAAAGTGGAAACGGTTGGAAAGTGTTGAAAGTAATTGATGAATCACACATCAAGGTAATGTATAAATAGATGTCGTATTTTGTCTATATTAACAATATGACAAATATTGACAAAAAGATATTTTATTGATATAATAATAGTGTGGACATTTGACAAAATGTATCTGCTATTTTCAATATGGAAAAGAATCGCTCTATTGATATAGGGCGATTTTTTATACATTTTTTTAATTTTTAAGGAGGTATTCAAATGAATACAAAAGCAATCGTTCAGTCATTCTGTGAGAAACCACAGCCACCTACAGAAAGAGAGGTAAAGTAATGTATTACTATGCGTACATAAATTCTGATAACATCGTAACAGGTGTTTACGCAATGCCGACACCTATTACAATTGACGGTTACATTTCGATTACACAAGATTTGTACGAAAATGGTAACTTAGTAGGCAAAATGTATGATGCTTCAACAGGTCAGTTTGTTACACCGCCTGCTTGGGCTTGTTCTTCTGATAATGTTCAGTACAAGTCAACTACAACAACTTTATCAGACAAACTTGATGAAATAGAAACATCAATTGACAGTAAAGCAAATACAAGCGACCTTCATCAGCATATTAACAAAGCAGTACTTGACGGAATTACTTTCGCAAAAGTAGAAGCGTGGGATAATGCTGTTCAGGGTGCTGACGGTGCAAGTGCTTATGAAATAGCTGTTGAACATGGATATGAAGGCTCAGAAACAGACTGGCTTGCAAGCCTTCACGGAGCTGACGGCACAAACGGAACAAATGGTGAAGACGGCATTGACGGTATTAACGGAAATGACGGAGCAGACGGTGCGAGTGCCTATCAGATTGCACTTAATAACGGCTTTGAGGGCAGTGAAACAGCTTGGCTCGCAAGTCTTAAAGGCGATACAGGAGAAACAGGTGCAACAGGTCAGAACGGGCTTAACGGAACAACAGTTGTTGTTGGTACAACTACAACATTAAATGCAGGAGAAAGTGCAAGTGTTTTAGGCACTCTTAGTGCAGAAACAAATACACTTACTCTTAATTTTGCTATTCCAAAGGGTGAAGCAGGAGAAAGCGGTTCATCAGCAAGCATTACAGCAGATGAAGTTTTAACAAAAATTAAAACAGTTGACGGTGCTGAAAGCGGTCTTGATGCAGATATGCTTGACGGTATTCACGCAAGTGGTTTTGCAACTGCAAATCATACTCATAATGACTATGCAACTACCGAGGATTTATCGACAGTTGAAACAGCTCTTGACGGCAAAGCAAACGCAAATCACACTCACAGCGAGTATGCAACTGTTTCCGATATGGAAGCACTTGAAACAACAGTAAATGGGAAAGCGAATGCAAATCACACTCATTCAGAATATGCGAGTGTTTCACATACACATACAAACTATGCGACAACAGAAGCTTTAAACGCATTAGCAACAACAGTTGACGGAAAGGCAAATGCAGTACATACACATAGTGGATATGCAAGCACAGCAGATATTACGACTTTACAGACAGCGTTAAACGGTAAAGCAAATATCAATCATACACACAGCGAATATGCAAGTGTTGACCACGTTCATTCACAGTATGCAAATGCAGATGATGTTGAAGCGTTAGAAACATCAATCAGTGGAAAAGCAAATGCAACACATACTCATACAAAGACTGATATTACAGGTCTTAACGATGATTTGTCAGCTTTGGCAGATGATATAGCAGATGCAAACACAGCAATAGCAGGGAAGGCAGAAGCAGCACATACTCATACACTTGATGATATATCAGAAACAACAACTAAAAAGATATTTACAGCAGATGAAAAGACAAAATTAAGTGAAGTTGAAGCAGGTGCAAACAACTATACACACCCTGCAAACCATTCAGCATCAATGATTACAGGACTTTCCACAGTTGCTACAAGCGGTGACTACAATGATTTAAGCAACAAACCTACAAGTATGGCACCGACAGCACATACTCACAAGCAAAGTGATATTACAGGTCTTGATACAGCTTTGAGTGGTAAGGCTTCCACAAGTCACACGCATTCACTTGGTGATGTTTCAGAAACAACCGCCAAAAAGATTATGACGGCTGACGAAAGAACAAAGTTAAGTGGAATTGCAGCAGGGGCAAACAAGACAGTAGTCGATACAGCAATGTCAAGTACAAGCACAAACCCTGTTCAAAATAAAATTGTAAATTCTGCTTTGAGCAATAAGGTTGATAAGGTTACAGGTAAAGGACTTTCAACAAACGATTATACAACTGACGAAAAGACAAAACTTGCAGGAATTGCGACAGGTGCAAATAAATATACTCACCCGTCATACACAGCTAAATCATCAGGCTTGTATAAGGTAACTATTGACAGCACAGGTCATATCAGTGGAGCAACAGCAGTAGCAAAAGCAGATATTACAGCGTTGGGTATTCCGTCAACAAATACAACTTATGTCAACGCTACAACAGACACAGCAGGTCTTATGAGTGCAGCAGATAAGACAAAGTTAAATGGAATTGCAACAGGAGCAAATAAAACAACTGTTGATGCTGCATTAAGTTCATCAAGTACAAATCCTGTACAAAATAAGGTTATCAACACAGCTCTTGCAGGAAAGGCAAGCACAAGTCACAATCACAATTCTGCCTATATTGCTAAATCATTGCAAATGACAGCGGACGATGGCGATGTTTATGTAATTTGGAGCAACCAAGATGTTGTTGCAAAAATCAGAGCGTTGTCAACAGGTATGTACACCGCTTATGCAAAAGCAGGAACAACAAACAATCCAAAAACCACAGAAGGCTGGCGTTTCCTTGTACATAAAACAACTGATTTGGTCGGCTGGGTACAGGCTTTTGGCTCGTCAGGCTCAATGTTTTTGGGGACTGTAGATAGTGACGGTTGGAAAGGTTGGAAGTGTATTTATGACGCTGACCCTGCACCACTTTGGACAGGAAAATTGTATATGGCAGGCACTGACAGTACGCCACAAACAGTTACACCGTCAAAGAAATTGTCAGAATGTCGTAACGGCTGGCTTCTGCTTTGGAGTGATTACGACCCTGATACATCAGCAGCGAACGATGCAGACTTTGCAACTACAATAATTCCAAAAAGCAACGCAGCAGGAGGAAATTGGAACGGCAAGTCTTTCTTGTGTGATATTCCAAGATATATTGGCAGCAATGTTAATGACACTGGCACAGAATGCCGTATTATGAAAACCCTTTACATTTACGACAGTTACATCAAAGGAAGTCCTAGCAATAACAAAGGTGATAGAAATGATGTCGTTTTGCGTGCTGTTTTTGAAATTTAAACAAGGAGGGCAGCAATGTGACGAATGAAGAAATCGCAGTTAAATTGGAAAATCACGAACAGGAAATAAAGAGTTTAAAACACCGTATGAGTGAAAGAGAAAAGGCTGATGAAGCGTTGATAGAATTAACCACATCAGTTAAAACACTCGGACTTAATATGGAATATATGCTCAAAGAACAGCAGAAACAAGGGGAACGCCTTGAACGGCTTGAACACGAGCCGACAGAAGAATACAAGCACTATAAGCATCTTATTATCGGTTGCATCATTACAACGGTAATAGGTGCAGCTATTGGTGCTGCATTGGCAAACATTATGTAGAAGAAAGAAGAGGTTAATATGATAAATCTTAAAGTCAGATTAAAAAACCCAGTATTTATTGTGCAGATTGTTTTAGCAATTTTGACACCTATCCTTGCTTATGCAGGTCTTACAGCATCTGACCTTACATCTTGGAAAGCGTTAGGTGATTTATTACTTGGTGCAATATCAAATCCTTATGTGCTGTCACTTGTTGTAATCAGCGTATGGAATGCAGTTAATGACCCTACTACAGCAGGAATTACAGACAGTGCAAAAGCAATGACATACAGCAAACCGAAAAAGTAACAATAAATCATAATAAAGCGAGGGGCTTAAAATGGTTCACATTATGGATATGGAGTTTGAAGAAAATTCAGTACCCGATTTCGGAACTATCCGAATGATTGATGCGAAACCTATTAATATCAGAACTTACATACTTAAATCTGTCGATGAATCAAAATTAAGTTTGATAACAAATGCGGCAGACGGCTCTAAGGCTTTATGTTCTGACACCAACGATTGTTATATTATGCATCTTGGTGCGTGGAATAAAATGAATAACAGTGCTGCTGAAAATGGCGGCACTGTTGAAGATGTGAACTATCAAGCACTTAAAGCAATGATAGAAGCACATACAAGCAACAATGAAATACACGTAACGAACGAATTAAAAGAACTAATCAATTCTCTGCTTGAAGATAATGTGAAAGACCACAGCAAAATCACAAATGAAGTAGCAGGAATAAGTCAGACTACAGAAGAAAAAGTCTTATTTAAAACAAAGTGGTATATCCCCGAAAAATATCACATTGAAAAGAGTTATTTTATCTATAGCAACAATGATTATATCAACGATAAAAACAAAGACCTATTAACCTTTGAAAATATTGACGGTGAAAATATCAAATATGAAGAATTGCGAATATCCTCTTACGGACAGTCAGTAACGGCAAAAATTGCTGATAATAATTTAGGAGTATGGGGAAGATGTGGAGCACAGATTAAAGCAATTGAAGATAAGACGGTTTCTGCTTATTCTGATTCAGTATATGGGAAATATTCAGAACTAAGCGGAGAATAGCAGAAAGAGAGGAAAAGCTATGTCTACAATTTTAAAAGTTATTGATGTATCAAGTCATAACGGTATTATAAAGTGGAATTATGTAAAAGGGAATTGTGACGGTGTAATTATTCGTGCAGGATATAGAGGTTACGGTTCAGGTCAGAACGTAACAGATGTGCAGTTTGCGAATAATATCAAAGGTGCAATTTCTATCGGGCTTAAATATATCGGTGTATATTGGCTCTCACAGGCTGTTACAACAAAAGAAGCAGAAGATGAAGTAAATTACATTACAAACCTTTTGAAGCCGTACAAAGCCAATATAACACTCCCTATCTACATTGACAGTGAATGGGCAAATGATAACAAGAACAGCAAAGACTATCACAAAGGACGTGCTGACAGCTTATCAAAAGAAGACAGAACAAACGTATCACTTGCATTTTTAGCAGCGGCTGAAAAAGCAGGATATGCGGCAGGCATTTACGCAAATACAGGTTGGTTTAACGACTGCCTCGATGACAGTAAACTTAAAAGATATACTCATTGGGTGGCACAGTATGCAAGCAAATGTACATACTCAGGAGATATTGGAGCTTGGCAGTGGTCAAGCACTTACAAGGTTAATGGCATTAGCGGAAATGTAGATGTATCTTATTTCTATAAGACGTTTACAAAGCCGCAGACAGCATCTACAACAAAGCCTGCAACGCCGACTGCAAAGCCTACAGCAGGAGTTAAGGCAGGCAATAAAATATCATTGAGTAATGCAAAGATATATGTATCATCTGAAACAAAGGTGCATACAGGCTTTAAGACAGGCACATATTATATTTATTCAAACGAAAAAGTGAACAACAGATACCGAATTACAACATCATCTGAAAATGTCGGCAAAAATCCTGCAAGCAAGTATGTGACAGGTTGGGTTGACGAGTCAGCGGTTATTTCCAAAAAGGAAACAACCACATCAACAACATATACAGTCAAGTCAGGCGATACACTTACAGCAATTGCAAATAAGTACGGAACAACTGTTAAGAAAATTGCAGCCGACAACGGTATTAAAGATGTGAACAAAATCAATGTAGGACAAAAATTGATTATCAAAAAGTAAATAAACAGACAAAAAGACACCCTCTCCATTTCGGAGAGGGCTTTTTTTATTGCTCTTCGGGGTTATTCAATTCCCACTGTAAATCAAAACGCATTCTATCAAGTTTTTCAATTTCTTCACGTTTTTGAATGATAACGGTTTGAATTTCATTCATTGATAACTTAGTAGGAATTTTCTCACGGTTTTCAATCATTCTTAAATATTGTTTACCTTTTTCAACCTGTTTTTCTAAATCCCTGATGTCAGCCAAAATACCTTTCATAGCATAATTGATAAGTTCTTCTTTTCTCATTATTCCCACCCTTTCTTATCTCTATTTATATTATAACATATTTTTAGTATAAATATATAATTATTGCACAAAATTAAGTATAAAACTTTGTACAGTATTACATCTTGATTTTATATCAAAAATATGCTATAATATAATCACAAGATAAAACAAAGACAGCCGAAAGGCAGGAGGTAAAATTAAAATGAAAGCGTATACAGTTAATAATATTTTATTCAAGGATTTTGAAACAGCACAAAGATATGCAGAAAGCACGACAGCGTGGCAGAAAAATTGTTCTCTACTTCTTAGACCTACAGACAATAAGGTTGAAGAAGTTGAGATTGTCAAGGTGATAGAGCATAGAATTTTTGAAGATGCTGTTTCCGTTGCAATTAAAAGCACAGTACCTGAATCAAAGTATATTGAAGTTGAAGAATTAAGCGAATATCCTTTTGAAGGCAGTGCACTCTTATACAAAGAAAGAAACGGAATGATAAACAGAGCAAAAGAAACTTTTAGAAACGGCAAAACCGCTCTTACAGAAGCTGACATTGAAAGACTGCATAATGGAGAATAAAAATCAAACCGAGCGGAGCGGTTAACCTCCGCAGAAAGTTGAACGAATATTATGACATACAAAATACAATTCTCTTTGGAAAAAGGGAAAAGACGTAATCAGGAATTAGCTTTTTATTCGAGAGAAGCTTGTTTATCAACCATAGAAAATATGGGTAAGACCGCACCTTATGCAAGCTTTTGCCTGATAACTGACGGTGACGGAAAACATCAAGTGGAAAACATTATATACGAAAACGGAAAGTTAAAATCCCACAGAGGGTTATAAAGAGCGAACTAATCGCAGAGAGGAATGAAGATGCTTGAAGATTTTACATACAGTGAGATAGAAGACATCATCAAAGAGAATTACTTTGATGTAAAAGAAGAGCTTGAACAGTTAGTACTGGCACAGAAAACTGATACAAGAAGTACATACCTTAGTAACAGGATAAAAGAAAGTCAGGCAGCGTTAAGAACCTTAGACCACCTTATGGAAGATTTAGGGGTTGAGGTTGATGACGGAATAATAATGGAGGTAGATGACAATGAATGAAGACTTGAAACAAGCAATGTTTAGAAAAGCATATCAATTAGAGGGGATAATAGCATCAGGCAAAAGAAAACCATCAGGAACGCTTGACGAGTACAGAACAATAACAAGGACGCTTGCAAAAATGGGCTTAACTGATGAGTACGAAGAGTGGAAAGAAACAGAAGAAAGTGAGAACAATAATAAAAATGTTTAATATATTCTTACATATTCTTGCACTTGCAATAGACGTGACAGGTTTGTGCTGTGCAATGGGAATGGTAGTAGATGGAATTAAAGAAAGGAGAAAATGCAATGGCAGAGATTAAAGTTTGCCCATTTTGTGGTGAAAAGCCTGATGATTATATTAAAGCAGTTTCAGGAATAAGTCAAACAAAAATTGTAATGTATGTAGTGTGCCGTAAATGTGAAGTTGAAAAGTCAACTGATATTCAGAGCGGAGTGCCTTATGAAAGATTGATAGAAGCACATAATAAGTTAATCGAAGATTGGAACACAAGAAAAGGAGAAAACTAATGGCAACGATAAAAGACTTGAAGAGAATGTGCGAAAATATGACATGTAAAGATTGTCCACTGAGTGGTGGCACAGTTGATGATTGTTGGGTATACACTCTCCCTGACAGTTATCCTGACGAGAATATAGATGCAATTGTTGACAAATGGGTTGAAGAACACCCTGTTAAAACCTATATGCAGGATTTTTTTGAAAAGTTTCCAAATGCACCTAAAGGCAAAGTGGGAGAGCCAAGGGTTTGTCCGCAGGAAATATATCCTGGAATAGATGTGGATTGTACGTATTGCAGATATCCCGAAGATTGCTTAAAATGTTGGAATCAGGAGATGAAAGAAGAATGAGTAAATACATAAATCGTAAAAAATTACTTAAGGAAATTGACAGACGCACCCAAAAAATGATACCAGACCAATACGATGGCAATCACTATTTGAGCATAGAAGCAGTGCGAGTAATTATAGCTAGCTTTGATACAGTTAAAGCAAAGCCTGTCATTCACGCAAAGTGGGAACTTGACGAGGATTGTTACAGATGCTCCAATTGTGGTGCTGTGCTTGAAGAAGACTATAAATGGCATAATCATAATTTTTGTTATAATTGTGGTGCAAAAATGGACGGTGGTAAAAATGAAAGTAGTTGAAAATGAAAATCAGGTTGATAAGTACGGCAGAAATTACATAAAGTTTACAGGTGTTAAAAACTTACAAGAAATACAAAATTGGCTGTTTGAACATTATCAAGGCTATAAATTTGCAATGGAATTTGACTGCTATTTTGACGAATGTCAGGAAATTGGCAATGAATACTGGGTTTACTTTTTAGATGACCTTGCAGAAGAATTACTGATATACAGCGGATATAATAAAGCAGTTGAAAACGGTAAAACGATTTACAGGAGTTAAAGTGAATCTTAAAAAGACAGAATACTGTGAAGAATGTGAAAGAGATGTTTATCTCAACTGGAACGCTGAAAAAGATGGATATTGGTGTTATTGTCCATATTGTGGAAAGAAACTAATGCTTTGTCATTATTGTCACGATATAGAAGGTAGAGATGAATGTGATAGAGATAGATATGGCAACTGTAGACATTCATCAGAAAATAAAATAAGAACAGCAGAAGAAATGCATAAACCCATAGGAGTAAGAAGTGTTAACGGTTTAACAAAAGACCAACGTGAGAATCGTATTGATTATTTAACAGCTTTAATTGATGACTGCGAGGACTGCATAAAATCGTGTAAAATTTACATAAAAGATTTGCGTAATTATAAATGAGGTGATTCAGAATGAACAGAATTGATGAACTTAAATCTTTAATAGAGAATTGTAAAAAGACAATAGAGTCAAGTGAAAAAGAAATAGAGATGTTGAAGTCTAAAGAGCCTGCTTTTGAGAGAGTTGAAGAAGGCAAAAAATATTATTTTGTAGATGTTTATAGAGGGAAATTTTTTGCTAAGTATGAAATCGAAGAACATTCGATTCTTGACGATAAGATTTATGCAAGTAATAACTATTTTCTGGCAAGAGAGCGTGCCAAAGAAGTAGCAGATAAAATCAACTTTTTACTTAAACTTGAAAGACTCCACGATATATATTGTCCTGACTACAAGCCTGACTGGAATGATGAAAGATTTAAATGGTATGTACTCTTTGACTGCATGGATAAAGAATATATAGCAAACTGGACTACTTGTGCTAATGAACATGCAATGGTTTATTTTGACAGTGAAAAAACCGCCGAAAAAGTTTGTGCAATCTTAAGCAAGGAGCTTGAAAATGAAGATATGTAAATGGTGCAAGAAACCTTTTGAACCTGATTATAGTTACAGGAAATATTGTTGTCCTGAATGTGCCGAAGCAGAACAAAGAAGATATAAAAAAGAATACAAGCTTAAAAACGCTGATAAAATAAAGAAAAAACAGCTTGAATATCGTAAAAAGCATTACAAACGCAAAATATCATACTGCAAAATATGCGGTGCTGAACTTCCGTGTGGCAAACAACAATACTGTCTTGACTGTCTGCTTAAAGATTTTATGAAAGCAAAAGAAGAGAGCAAGAAAGCACACACACATTTATTTACAGCATACAACAGGCTTCATTGCCGAGGTTATGATAAAGAAACAATTGAAACCGAAATTGAAGAAAGGGGACTTTGGAATGAAAGCTTGTAAATGGTGTGAAAAAGAGTTTGAACCATATCATTGTGCTTGTAAATACTGTTGTAAAGAATGTGCAGAAAAAGCTCAGAAACAACAAATAGCTGCTTGGCAAGTACTCCGCCGTGAAGAAATATCGAAAAGCAGAAAAAGAAGATACAACGAAACAAAAATAAAAAAGAAATGTAGAACTTGCGGAGCTGAATTGCCTAACAATAATCAGAAATGGTGCTTAGATTGCTTGCTGAAAGAATATATAAAATCCATAGGAACAAGTCAAGGGCATCAAAGATTAACTGTCATACTTGCATCACGAGGATATGACAAAGAAATGATAATGGCTGAAATTAATGAAAGGAAACTGAATAATGAGTACTAAACAAATCGAGGGTCAAATGACTTTTGGTGATATTGAAATAACCGCTACAACTCCACCTCCTGAAATAGAATCCCCTGAAACTACTAAATCCCCTAAATCGAAAAATATCAACTATGCAAGAGTCCCTGACAGCGAATTTAATATGCCTACTCCTACAGACGTACCGACAGTTAAGGATATTATTAAAAACCTTGACAAAGGCACATACAAAGTAAGCAGGCACGAATTTCTATCAGATTTATTTGAATGTGGAGCAATCGCAATCTCAAATAAATTTGATAAAAGAAACGCTGTGAAAAGAGAAGAGACGTATTTAAACATTATCAAAAAATATGATAAAGATATGCAGAATCTTCTTGCTGAAACTTTTGCTATGATATACGGCTTGCTGACAGCTCAGACCTTTTCTTCTGTAGGCTTCAACGATTATCTCGGTGAAATATATATGCAGTCTGAAACAAGCAATAGTAAAGCAGGACAGTTCTTCACACCTTATCACGTATCATTAGCAAGTGCAGAAATGACACTTGAAAGAGGTCTGATTGAACAATACATTGAAGAAGATAAAATCTTAACATTGAACGAGCCGACTTGCGGTTCGGGTGGAATGGTACTTGCCGCTGCTGATGTACTGTATAACAGGTATCATTTTAACATATCAAGAAATTTGCTTGTCGTATGCGGTGATATAGATAAAAGATGTGTCCATATGGCTTATTTACAGCTTGCACTTGCAGGAATACCTGCAATTATCTATCACCAAAATGCTTTAAGCCTTGAAACGTGGGACGAATGGGAAACACCTGCATATATAATGCAATGGCTGAGATTTAGAAACTGTTTGAAAGACAAATAATCGAATAACAAATTATAAAAATCACCAAAGAATCAACCCAAACTTTGGTGATTTTGCCTATTGATTTTATAACATTTTTTTGATATAATATAAGTACAAACTAAAATAAAGACAGCCTAAAAGGGTAGAAAGATTATGAGGTAACCACTATGAAAAAATCATTAACTTGGAACACAAAAGACGGTAAAAAAGTTGAATTCGTTGCAGAATACGAAAAAAGATTAACAGATGAAAAGGAAATCCACGAACATTTTGATGTTTCGGTATACGTTGACGGAAAAACTGTTGACAGTACTTGGATAGGCTTCAAAATCCTTGACACCAAAAACGAAAATGTCAAGAAAGTCGATGGCTTGGACAAAGTAAGATTTACAGCAGACCGTGCAGTTGAAATTGAAAAGCTTTTCAACGAAGTAAAAGAACAGGGAACAACAAAAGAAGCTGCTGAATTTGAAGAATTAATGAAAGCAAAAAAAGAAGAAAAAGAAGTAAAAAGACTTGAAAAAATCATTGAAGCAGCAGAAAAACAGCATACTATGATGACAAGAGAAGAACAGAAACGGTGGGAAAAGAATTACAGCAGAATCAACAACGAAGGCGGCGAAGGCTATATCCCGAAGAGTATATGCGTTGAAGCTTATGAAGCGGCTAAAGCTGAGCTTGCAGAAATCAGAAGAAAAGCAAAATGAAAGAAGTAACGATGCATTATGCGGTATATAAGAACAGATACTGCAACTACAAGACGGTTAAAGGCTCTTATGATGCAGGGAATAAGACTGTAACGGTCTTACTCCCTGATGATGTGGAATATGTTGAACAAGAAGGGAAGAATCCCGAATACATTGATATTATTATTCCTGACGGTAGTATAGAACGTTTCAACGGAAGAGCATATAAAGTCAGAATGCCTTATGGCTCGAACTACAGGGGATATATAACGTGGATTCCTTGCTATTGGCTGAAAAGAAAAAGTCTTAGGGTAAAGAAAGACTGTAAGTTTACTGTCAAGAAGTACATAAGAGACAGCAAAGACAGTTTTAAATTAGAAGATGAAGCTGAAATAACAGCCGAGGAAATGCAAGAAGCGTTTGAATGCTCTTGCGAAGAACCTGAAATACATATCCCTGAACACCTTGAACCAGTACATACAGAGGTACTAAAGGAGTTGATAGATGATGAATAATAATATAGCAAATCAAGAAAAAGCGTTTAGAAAGCTGTCACGGCTTAAAGTAGGAGCATTGTTTCTTGATACTGGCTCAGGTAAAACAAAAACAGCACTTGACCTTATAAATTCAAAAATCAAGAAAATTGATAATGTTCTTTGGATATGCCCTTGTTCCTTGAAAAATGAGATAGAAGCTGAAAAAGAAAAGTGGTATCCGAATTTAGAAATGGATATTGTGGGCTGCGAATCAATTGGTAGTAGCAATAGAATCTATCTTGAAACATTGAATAAGGTTAAAAGTGGCAGAACTTTTATTGTTGTTGATGAATCCTTAAAAATAAAAAACAGGTGGGCGAAAAGGACACGCCGAATACTTGAAATCGGTGAACATTCCAAATACCGCCTAATACTGAATGGAACACCACTATCAAGAAATATCCTTGATATGTGGACACAGATGCAGTTTTTATCCCCGAAAATCCTCAATATGAGTTTCAACGAATTTAAAAACACCTACTGCGAATATTACACAAAAGGCAAGCTTAAAGGAAAGGTAAGAAGCGAATGTAATGTACCTCACTTAATATCCCTAATTGAACCTTACATATTTGAATCAAAGCTTGAAATTGAAACGGAAAAGAAATATCACACCGAATACTATTATCTCAACAGCTATGATGCTTATGAAGCATATAAGGATAAAATATTTGATGAATATTACAACGAACTTGAAGATGATTTGAACTTTAATGCATTCACAATAGCATTGCAGAAATGGTATTGCGACTTTAGAAATTCCGACAAAAAAGAGGTCTTGCAGGAAACGATAGACCGAATAAACGACAAGGTAATTGTATTTGTACGTTATCTTTCATCGATTCCTGACGGCTCTGAGAGCATCACAGGGGACGATAATATGCAATCAAGAAAAGATAAGATAAAAGCATTTAAAGAGGGCAAATTTAACGCCTTATACATTACATACGGCTGCGGAGCATACGGTCTGAATCTGCAATTTTGCAAGAATATAATATTCGCTGAGCAGGTATGGGATTATGCTTTGAGAGTGCAGGCGGAAGCGAGAATCTACAGAATAGGTCAAGGTGAAAGAGTTGATTATTACGACTTAACTTGTAGTGATGTTGGTCTTGAAAATCTCATATCTGACTGCATAATAAAAAAAGATAATCTACTTTATACAGTTAAGCAGGAAATTGCAAAGAAAGGAGCTAAAGAATGGGTAAAAAGTATTTGAAGAAAAGTGTGTATGAAGCTTCACAGGAACGAATTAAATACATCTTTGAAGAATTTGATAATATCCTTGTTGCTTTCAGTGGTGGCAAGGATAGCGGTGTTTGCTTAAACCTCTGCTATGACTATGCCAAAGAGCATAATATGCTTGATAAATTAGCTATGTATCACCTCGACTATGAAGCACAATATCAAATGACTACTGACTATGTTGACGAAACATTTAAACGATTTAGTGACATTAAGCGATATTGGCTTTGCTTACCGATTAAAGCACAATGCTGCTGCAATATGCAAGGTGCGTATTGGACACCGTGGGAACGTTCCAAAAGCGATATATGGGTGCGTAAAATGCCTGAATATGATTATGTTATCAATCAAGATAATTGTGAATTTGATTTTGATAAAACAGATTATGAGGTGCAAAACAACTTTTGTGAATGGTTTGGTAGCGTTTATGGAAGAACAGCAGTCATTGTCGGCATAAGGGCATCTGAAAGCCTTGACAGATTCAGAGCGATAAAAAGCAAAAAGAAAGTAAACGGATATAAGAAAAAGAACTATATCTTATGCAAGAGTGAAAACTTTTACACCGCATATCCAATATATGACTGGGAAACTCAGGATATATGGGTATACAATGCAAAGTTTGAAAAGTCCTATAACAAGCTGTATGACTTGTATTATCAAGCAGGAATGGGAATAGAACAAATGAGAGTAGCAAGTCCTTTTAATGATTGTGCAGGTGCTACTCTGAAATATTACAAGGTAATCGACCCGAATAACTGGGGTAAAATGATAGGCAGAGTAAATGGAGTGAACTTTTTAGGTCTTTATGGAGATACAACTGCTATGGGCTGGAAATCTATTAAAAAGCCTGCACACTTCACTTGGAAAGAATATTGTTATTTTTTGCTTAATACACTTGATGAAAAAACAAAACAGCATTATCTTGAAAAGCTGAACACATCAATAAAGTTTTGGAAAGAGAAGGGTGGCTGCCTTGATGATGAAACAATAGCTGAACTTGAAAAAGAAAATGCAAACTTTGAAAACAAGGGTAAGGTGAGTAGGCAGTCAAACAAAGATGTTATTACATTTGATGATTATTTAGATGATACAAACTGTACGAAATTCAAGGAAATACCAACGTATAAGAGAATGTGTGTTTGTATCATCAAAAATGATTATTACTGTAAATATATGGGATTTTCTTACTCAAAAAAAGAAATGCAAAAAAGGAAATCAGCAATAGAAAAATATAAAGCTATTTTATAAGGAGTAAAATTATGTTTAAATCACCTGTTTATAATGTTAAGGCAATACCGATTGAGAAAATACAAGCTAACGCATACAATCCAAATTCAGTCGCAAAACCTGAGATGAAACTATTGTATCAATCTATTAAAGAAGATGGATATACTCAGCCTTGCGTTGTATATCCTATTCCCGATACCGATAGATATGAAATAGTTGACGGTTTTCACCGTTATCGTACAATGCTTGAACATAAAGATATATATGAGAGGGAAAACGGTTGCTTGCCTTGCGTGATATTGAAAAAAGATTTGTCAAACCGAATGGCAAGTACTATAAGACACAACAGAGCAAGAGGAAGTCATTCAATAGAATTGATGACAAATATAGTAGCTGAATTAGTTGAAAGCGGAATGTCAGATGCGTGGATATTGAAGAACATCGGAATGGACGCAGAAGAATTGCTAAGACTTAAACAGTTAAGCGGATTGCAAGCGTTGTTTAAAGATAAAGACTTTTCAAATGCGTGGGAATAACATAAAAGTCCCTGATAACTCAGGGGCTTTTATTTATGCATAAGTGTAAAAGATACACAAAAACCAATTGTAAACTTTGTGTAATATGCCGTCTTGATTTTATAACAAAAATATGATATAATAATATACGAAGGGATGAGGTGAAACCCAGACAAGTGAGGTACAGCTTGAAAGGGGTGGGAAGAACTTCAGGTTGACTAAATGCCTACCGATTGATAATAAATCAACGATAAACCCAGTAGTCGCTGATATACCGATGGTGCACGTATATCAAACATAAAAATCAAACTAAATTCAAAAGTTGAGAGGTAGAAAGCTATGAGCACAAATGCAACAATAACAATTAAGAGGATTGACGGAACAACAACATCAATCAACTGTCATTATGACGGATATATTGAAGGTGCTGGAGTAACCTTACAGCTTGCATATAACACGGCTGATAAGATTGAGAAGCTGCTTGAGCTTGGAGATTTAAGCTGTATCGGATATTACACAGAACCAAATGAAAATGATGAAATACAGCCGAATATCTGCATTGCATACCACAGAGACAGAGGTGAAGATTTTCACCAGTCAGGCGGCAAAAACGAGTTCAACTATACATTTGATGAAAGAGAAGCCGTATGGTATGTGGAAACAGAAGAATACGTATATGGAACAAAAGCAATGAATCTTCTTAATGTTGATGCTTTTCCACGATACAAAAAGGAACTGTTGCTTGATGCAATAATTGAAAGCAAAGTTGAAGAAATGTGGACTGATGATGCGTTTGCAGCAGCAGATGAAGTAATAGAAAAGTGTAAAGAAAAAGCACTTGAAGCAAGAGAAAATAGATAAAACTTAACAGCCGAGCGGAGCGGCAAATCTCCGCAGAAAGTTGAGGTAAATTAAAATGAAAAAAGCAACTATAGATATGTCAAAATTAGAAGTGGATAAGAGATACGAAGGAAAAGTAAAAGCAAAATGTCCTAAATGTAATGGTAATCTTGAAATTTTAGTTACAAAGGAAGCAGAGCCTTCAATGTGGTTTCCCGACTGTTATCATCATTACTATTATGTTCATTGTAAATCTTGTAAATTAATATCTTCACCATATTTTCCTGATAACTCAAACATTGGATTAACTGAGGAAGAAGTGAAGGATTTGAAGAAAGGAATGATTGAATGTGAAGAGATACAAAGTTCCTGATTTCTTTGTTATTGATGAAGATATAAAAGTAATTCGTGAATTTAACGGACAAACAGACTAATGTTTGATATTATATCAATCAGATGATATAATATAATAAATAAAAGGGAGTTGATACTAATGAAAGTAGTAATCAAAAAGGTAGGAGAACAAGCACAGGTCACAGAGATTGAAAACACATTAGATGCTTTGCAGAAGTTTGTAGGAGGACATATCGAAGTTGTTTCTGTAGGTGGCGAAGTTATTATGATATGCAACGAGGAAGGCAAACTGAACGGCTTAGAATACAATTTTAAGTTGGGCAATGACTTTATCGTTGGAAATGTTTTATTCGTTCAGGCAAAAGGTGAGGACTTCGCAGACCTTAGTGATAGCAACGTTGAATCAATAATGAATTTTTTTCAATAAAATACCATACACAATGCGAGGCGAAACAAAGTGAAAACTATTGACGGAAAAAATTATTATAATGAAGTATCGTTCAAAGAGATGTGTGAAGCGTTAGACAAAGGAGAAACTATTTCGGTGCATATCAACTGCATCGGACATTCCCGAAATAACAACGAACAGGAAGCCTATAGAGAAGCATTAGAGAATAAGTATCAATCAAATTTATGGGTTGAATGTTCAAAAGGTAATGTGAGTTACAGTTACACCTACAGATTAAAGTGATTGATGCGTGGTGACAAGAGAAAGAAACAAAGCAACGTGGGAATGGGCGAAAACAAACAATAAAATATTGACAGGCAGAAAGGAGAATAAAATAGATGCCAAAAAGAAAACAGCGAGGAATTACACCTGAGATAGCCCAAGAAATCAGAAAAGGAAAGGGATTAGAAGAGACAAAGCTACAGAAACATCGAGTGAACAAAAATATGTCACAAGATGATTTAGCAGAAGTATCAAAAGTTAAAAAGAGAACGATTCAGAGCTACGAACAAGGCACAGCACCGATAGAAGCGGCAAGATTAGATACGCTATGTTCATTGAGTGAAAGCCTTGACTGTAGAATTGAAAATCTGATTGAAGATAAGGAACTTTTGAAGAGATATAAAAAAGTTAAATAAGGGGCGAACAAAAATGACAACAGAAGAAAAGCAAACTATATTTGATATTGCAAAGAGAGCAGATGAACAAGGTTTGCTGATGTCAGATAGAGCGGCTTTGGTTCTTGATTTAACAATTGCACATAATCAATTCAAATTGAATCTGAATGAATTATTGAATGCAGATGATGAAAATTTCACACACGACATTGTAGGTATTCAGAAGAATGTAGACAGAAATAAAATGGAAGTTGTAAATCTCTTTGTACCGAGATATGCGACTGAATAACAAAATAAAGCAGGACTTTCAAGCCCACTTAATGTGGGTTTTTGTATGGAGAAAAAAGGAGTTTTTAATTATGGATATGGAAGCGTTATTACAGGCAGAAGAACAGGAAAGATATGCAATGCTTAGGAATCCCAATGTGTTGTGGAGACATTTTAAAGGTGAATTATACAAAGTTTCGTGTGTTGCACATCATACTGAAAGAAAAGAAGATTTAGTAATTTATCGCAGATATGATGAAAAAGAAAAGAAGCTGAAAAGTTACACCCACGCAAAACCTCTTAAAATGTTCCTCTCTCTTGTGGATATTGATAAATACCCTGACAGCACACAGATATATAGATTTGAACCCGAGGAGATGAAAAAATGAGTTATTGGAGTGAAAGATATAAGAGGTTGCGAGAACAAGGCTTATGCATTCAATGCGGTGGAAAAGCAATAGAGGGTAAATCGAGATGCGAATTTTGCAAAAAAAAAGATAAGTCATCGAGAAAGCCAATGACAGACGAGCAACGGCTGACACAGCGGATAAGAAACAATCAGCGATATAAAGACCTGAAAGAAAAAGGCTTATGTGTTACTTGTGGAAAGAAGCCTGCAAAAGCAGGGCGTGTGCGTTGTGAAGAATGTTTGAAATACATTACTGAAAAAAGAAAGCAAAGTGAAAGCAAGAAATGGGAATTGTAGGAGGTAAAAATGAGTAAAGCACAATTAGGAGAATCAGCAGAATTTAAATACCCACAGAATCTTGTGTATGACGTTTTAGGTAAAACAAGTGATGCACCTGATATAGATGCAAGCGTTGAATACATACTCACAGCAAGGCTTACAGAAAGAGAAAAGTCAATGCTGAAAATGAGATACAAAGACCTTATGACGTATAATGAAATAAGTAAAAAATATAACTTAACAGCGAACAGAATAGTTCAGATTATAGCAAAAGTACAGAGGAAATTAAGACACCCGAAAAACTCGAAATACTTAACGTTAGGTGTAGCAGGAATAATGGCAAATGAAAAAGAAAAACTCTTAATGAAATTACAAGAAAACAAAAAGCAAGGCAAGAAACTTGCAGAGCATTACACAATAGATGCATTGGATTTAAGTATAAGGTCAACCAATTGCTTATTAAGAGCAGGACTTAAAACAGCAGGTGATATTTTAAATCTTGAAAGAGATGAACTGATGAAAGTCAGAAATATAGGTAAAAGAAGTTACGATGAAATCGTAGACAGGCTTGAAGCATTAGGCTTTGATGTCAGGAACTACAGGGAGTGGAACTAAAAAATGAATGTGATAACAACAGATGAATTTATAAAAAGCGTGTTGTCTGATGTATCTGAATACATAGAAAATGACAAACTTGTAATATTTGAATCCTGCCTTTATAAAAACCTCAAAGATATAACCCTTCAAAAAGAAACCACGGAAATAACCACGTACACCAACAAAGACAAAGAGATGTACAAAAGATTTTTCCTTGATAAGAAAATAAGCGGTAGGTCTGACAAGACGTTAGAATGTTACAGAGTTGCAATTGACGGACTTTTGAATACTATCAACAAACCACTTATTGATATATCCTCTGATGACATCAAATATTTTTTAGCGGTTAAGCAAATGAATAAGGCTTGGACAGCGGTAACGGCTAATAACAACCGCAGAGCATGGAACAGCTTCTTTAATTTCCTTTGTGAAGAAGATTATATACCAAAAAATCCAATGGTCAGGGTGAAAAATATAAAAGAACCTAAACTTGTAAAAAAGGAGTTTTCAGAAATTGAAGTTGAAAAGATGCGTGAAACACTTAATTCTGAAAAATTGTCTGCATTCCTTAAAAAAAGAAATATAGCAATATTTGAAACATTGCTTTCAACAGGTTGTAGAGTGGGTGAACTTGTAACTATGCCAATGTCAGATGAAATTAGCGATATTATGTTTGTTATTGGTAAAGGTAACAAGGAACGCAAAGTGTATTTAAACGCCAAAGCAAAGCTTGCTATTAAAGCGTATATGGCTGAGAGGAACAAGTTGAATACAGGTAATAATTATTTATTCATATCACGTGAAAAGCCGTACAACAGGCTTACAATAGGTGCTGTGGAAACAATGATTAGAGGTCTTGGTGTAAAAGCAGGAATAGAAAACGTACACCCTCACAGATTCAGAAGGACTTTTGCAACGTGGGGATTAAAAAGAGGTATTCCTATTGAGCAGGTCAAACAGTTGTTAGGTCACGAGAATATCGGAACAACAACGATATACGCAAAGAGTGACGATACAGAAGTTAAAATAAGTCACGACAAATATTTATCATAAGAGGTAACAATGGGTGCAAAAAGATGGACAGCGGAAGAAATTGAGTGCTTAAAAGAATCGTGGGGAAATAAATCTATTGCAACTATTGCAAAGAACCTGAATAAGTCTGAAAATGCGGTGATTACGAAGAAAAATAAATTAGGCTTAGGAGCATTTATAGATAGGCAAGGCTATTTCACTATGAAATCATTAAGCGATGCGTTAGGAATAAAAAGTGGTGGATATAAGACGATTTCTTGGATAGAAAAGAGAGGACTAAAAACTTACAGATTGAAGTGTAACAAACAAACATACCGTGTTATTGATATACACGAATTTTGGGAATGGGCTGAAAAGAATCAAGACTTTTTAGATTTTTCAAAATTTGAAAAACACGCACTTGGTGCAGAGCCTGAATGGGTTGATAAAAAGAGAGAGAGAGACAGGATAAAAGCACAGGATTTCAAGAAAACACCGTGGACTAAAGATGAAGACGAAAGACTGTTGAAGTATTTGAAAGATTATAAATACAGTTGGATAGAAATTTCAAAGAAGCTGCATAGAACGTGTGGAGCAATTCAGAAAAGATGCAATGATTTAGGCTACAAAGAAAGACCTCTCAGAGAACCACAACACTCAAAATGGAGTGAAGAACAATTGCAATTGTTAAAAGAAATGATAATAGACGGCTGCAATTATCTTGAAATGCAAGACAAAATCGGGAAGTCTGAAAAGGCTATCCGTGGAAAAGTATATAAATTATATAAAACAGAAGGTTTAGATAATGTCAGAATGATATTGAAAGGTGAAACGAAATGACAAAATTTTTAATAATAATATTGGTGCTGATAACGTACTTTTTGATTGTAGCGGACGTGAAGTTAGACAAAATAGAGAATCACTTGTATAGAATAAATTATTTTTTACACGCAACTGCAAGCAAAGAACAGTTAAGTAAAATATCAGACCAGCTTAAACGTGAACTGAAAGATATGGATAAAGACACAGATTAACTTATTAGCTGCGGAAACGGAGGAATTTATATGACATTCGCAGAATATTTTGATAGTTGGGTAGCACTTTACAAAGAGGGTGCTGTAAGAGATGTTACATTAGAAAAATACAAAATGACATCAAATAAGCTTAAGGAAATTGCAGGTGATTTGGAAATTGGCGATTTAACGAGAATTAAGTATCAAGAAATAATCAACAAGTATGCAGAAACTCACGAAAAAACAACCTGCTATGATTTTCACCATCATCTTAAAGCTGCTATTTTAGACGCTATGGACGATGGATTGTTAGAAAAAGACCCTACAAGAAAAGTTGTCATAAAAGGTAAACTGCCAAGAGAAAAGAAAATTAAGTATTTAAGTCAATTTGAACTTCAAAAACTCATTTCTGATTTGAATTTGGCAAGTGAGCCTAATTTTGATTGGCTTCTTCTCCTCATAGCTAAAACAGGTATGAGATGCTCAGAAGCATTAGCACTCACACCGAAAGACTTCAACTTTAGCAAACAATACGTTTCTGTAACAAAGACTTGGGATTACAAGCACGTTGGCGGTGGATTCCTTCCTACAAAAAACAAGTCCTCAGTAAGAAACATACAGATAGATTGGCAAATAGTAGGTCAGTTCTCAGCGGTTATTGCCAACCTACCAGAAGACGAACCTATATTTGTAAGTAGAGACAAGAGGTTTTTCAATTCCACATTAAATGGCGTTTTAAGCAGGCATTGCAAGAAACAGGGCATACCCGAAATAACAGTACACGGTTTGCGACATACGCACGCTTCTATTCTTCTTTCACAAGGGGTATCTATCGCAAGTGTTTCAAATAGGCTTGGACATAGTGATATGGCTACAACTCAGAAAGTGTATTTGCACGTTATAAAAGAATTAGAGGATAAAGACACGAATACAATTATGCGAGCTATGGCAACATTATAATTGTGGAAACTGTGGATAAATCAAAAGAGGGGCAACAACGCCCCCTCTTAATTATTCACAGACAATTAGCTTTTTACCAAGCTTTCGTAAATATATATAGTAGAACAAAAACTCATCATAATCACTGAAAACTATCCACTTGTCATAAATTATCAATGCTTCAATTTCTTGACTTGCAATAGCTTTATTTATTGCTTCCGTAAGCCTATCACCTCGAATGTCAAAAATTCTATGCTCAACGGAATAGCCATATCGTTTAGCTTTTTCGTTGCAAATGTTGTGCTGTTCAAAAACGGATACTTTTGCATCATTAGGCATATATAAAATACAATTCATCTTTTCAAATCCCTTTTAATTTGTTGGTTGTTGGTGAGTTTTCCGCTTGACACTCTGCATTATATTTAACGGTGATATTGGGTGGCTTGCCCCCTCGACCTTCCTCTTATCACCCCCGAGGGTGGAAAAATCCACCCTTAAATTAACTTCAAGAGTATCGGGGTAAACAACGACACTATCAACAAAAGTATTAAATACTGCCTGTGCAAAATCAAAGTCAGGGTTGCTTTTTAATTCCTCACGGAATTCTAATATCATATTTTTTATATCCTGAATATCAAGAATGTTTGATTGCTCTAAATACAGATTCCTTTCAATTTGTTCTTCAACGTGTTTTCTTTCTTCTTTTAATGCGTTGTTCTTTTCGTCAAGAACCTTTCTTTCCATATCACCGTCAAGGTACAATTCCATTAATCTTGCTTGTTTATCTTTTACTTTTTCAAGTTGATTTTTTAGCTTTGTCGTTGGAATTAATGGTGCTTTTCTTTCTTTTTCAAGTTGAGTTGTCACACTAACCGCTATTTCACCAATAGCATTGTCTGTCAAGACACTTTTTGTTATAGTATCAACAACAAGCTTTTCATAATAATCTTTGTTCAAGGACGGATTAGTACAGCCGTTCTTGTTTTTTGTTTTACCCTGACATTTATAATAGGCGGACATATCACCATTTTTGTTTTTCTTTTTTGCCCCACTTCCACAATAAGTGAATCCACAAACACCGCATCGCAATTTACCTGTCATTAGATATTTTCTTTTTCGGTGTTTGGGTTTGTTTGCATTTTTTCGCAACTTTTGCACTCGTTCCCATAAATCTTCATCAACTATTGGATTTTTGATTATACCCTCTAAACGGATAATTTCAGTTTGAGTGTGATTATAAATGAAATTACCTATATACTTTTCATTTTGCAGCAAATCGGTAATGGTGCGAGTATTGAACTTCCTGCCGTATTGGTTGCGGTAGCCCTCTCGATTTAAGCGTTCAACAATTTGCGTCTTTGGAACACCGTCCGCATATTCCTTAAATATTCGATAAATAATTGGTGCGTTTTCGTCAGGGTAATAATAGCCCTCGTCATCAACAGACAGCCCAAGTAGCTTTCCACCACCAGTATGCTTGCCTTTCAGAGCATTTTCCAACATTCCCTTTTTGACCTCCAAAGCAAGGTTTTCTGAATAGTATTCGTCCATTGCTTCAATAAGGCTTTCGAGAATACGCCCCTCAGGACTATCGTCTATTGGTTGAGTAACAGAAACAACCTTTATACCTATATCCCTTAGACGTTTTTTATATAATGCACTATCGTACTTGTTACGAGCAAAACGGTTAAACTTATGGACTAATACAGCGTCAATATCATAATTGCCTTTGAATATTGCGTCTGTCATATTCTTAAAATTGTCCCTGTTGTCGGTTTTAGCAGATTGTGCTTCATCTGAATATATATCTACTAATTGAATATTCTCACGCTCACAATAGTCACTTATAGCCCTTAATTGTGCGTCTATACTTTCCTCACGCTGATTGTTTGACGAAAACCGAGCATAAGCAACGGCTTTCCGTATGAACGGCTTATTTCTTGGTGTCAAGTAATGTTCCTCCTACTTACAGTATTCCTCTATTTTTATGATGTCTGCAATGTAATCTCGCACTTTGTCTAACCCCGTTTTATTCAATTTGGCTAATGGCAATAATAACTCCTCTGCTTTATCGCCGAAAGCGTTTCGTAATGCCGCAGTGTGCGTCATACTATATTCGATATGTTCCGTGTAACCGTCAAAGATAAAATCCCACGGAACTTTGTCAAATAAGCGGCATAATTTTTTGATATGTGCGGACTTTAAGTTTTGCACCTGATTGCTTTCGTATTTCTGCACAGCCGCCCTCCCAACGCCTAACTCCTTTCCTAACTCCTCTTGCGTCATTCCCTTTTCAAGCCTGTACTTTTTGATTTTCTCACCTACTGTTAAGGACAATGTCAATCACCTCCTTTGTAGAATAGCATAGCACTATTGTATCTTAAAAGTAAAAATTTTATACTCAAAGTATCTAAAAAGTTGTTGTAACGATAAATTCCCTATGTTAATATAATTTTGTCAATAAAAAAAGAATACAAAATTTGTATTCTTTGAATTTATTTCATATTCAAATACATTTTCATTATTTCCTTGTATAAATGTTCCCTTTCTTCTTTCGGGATAGCTTCATTAAGGAAAATGCTTTTTGCACGGCTTAACAACTCAAAACTTTCGTCTGTTGTAGTAACGCCGAAGTAATCAAGACTAACGCCGTAAAATTCAGCAAAGCGGCGTAAATCGGATAAATGCGGTGAACGACGCCCGACCTCATAATTACTTATAGTGGCACGGCTTAAGTCCATTCTTTCGGATAATTCTTGCTGCGTTAGCTTTCTGCCTTTCCTCAACGTTTTCAGTTTCGTGCCTATGGTACACACTGTTTTCCACCTCTTATTGGATATTTAAAGATAGCACCATTTTAGCACAGTTTGTTGACATTGTGTAGAATTATGAAATATATATGCAACAATGTGCGTTTATTTTGCGGAAATTGCTAATTGATTTAGAAAACTTATAGTAGTATAATGTTATCGAAAGTTAGCAATATTACCGTAAATGATAACGAGGTGTCGCAAGTTTGATTAACAGCAGAGGAAACTCCATACAAGATATATTATCGTTAGAAATTGAATTGGCTGAAAATATGAGATGTAAGGACAAACAAAAAGCATTAGCTTTTCAGGCTTTGGGTGCGGTGGAATTAGCAATTGATTTTGGCTTGATTACATACAGAGAATTTGAAAACTACATACATAAAATTACTGAAATACTATAAGCCTGCTTAATGCATTGCATCAAACGCACCGTGTAAACGCTTATATACTTTATGTAAATATACACAAATATTTGCAATGAAGTTTGTGCAATATTCCATCTTGAATTTATAGCAAAAATATGTTATAATATAATCAAGATAAATGAAAGGAAGCCGAAAGGCTAAAAGGTGAAAAGATATGAAAACATTAAAAATTTACAACACATTAATTGCAACGGTCGCTTGTGACGACTGTTACTACAACGATTCAGTTGAAGCGTATGCGACAGAACTTGCAGAAGCAATGGAAAAAGAAGATGTTGATTTAGCTAAATACGCTGATGCTTACCACGGTGACAGCTACTACAAGAAACTTAAAAGCGTAAAAATGGGATTAGAGGTTTACAAGGGCAAACTTTATGGTTTAGCCACCTGCACTGTATCAGATGATTGGAATGACACTGACACAGAACAGCTCAAAGAATACTTAACAGGACAGTATTCAGACGGCTGGGGAGAGGGCTTTGAACAGCGTGAAATCTTCAAAACAGATGAAAGCTATGATAATACTTACGATGATACAACTTATGTATACGTTTCGTTTTGGCAGGACAAGGGCTTCAAGATTATGACAGAAGCTGAATTAAAAGTGGCATAAATGTGTCACTTTGTTAGAAAAAGCAAAGGAATGATTAAAAGTGAAAGAACTTTAAAGGAGGTGAAGCAATTGGATAAGTTTTATACACAGCAGTTTTGCGACAGATGTCACGGCTCATTAAAGGACGGCAGAACAATGTCAATGTTCAATGAGCAATGCATCTGTATGAAATGCAAAGAAGCTGAAACAAGGCGAGAAGATTATCAAAAGGCGGTTGATGCAGACCGAGAGGAAATTAAAAAAAGAAATTGGAATTTCAAAGGAATAGGATTTTAAAATGCAGTACAAAGAAATATTTAAGTTAAAAGAAATGCTTGAAAAAGCAGGAATACCGTTTGAGATGTGTTCTTTCTTTGACGGGTATCAAATAGGATATCCGTCATTGAAAGACGATGAATACACAGTATGCACAGTGATTGAAAGCCGAATAAGTTACAGCAGTAGATGTGGCGACTTGCTTGAAATAATGGGATTGCTTACAGATGAAGAGAAAGAAACTGATGATGTTGTAAGCTGCCTGACAGCAAACAACGTATTCAATAGAATCAAAAAGCACTGGGAGGACAAACAAGGCAATGAGAACGAATTTAAAAATTTTAAGAGTTAAGAATCATCTTACTCAGGACGATATGGCAAATAAAATCGGTTGCAGCCGAGTTTCTTATTCAAACATTGAAAGAGGGATAAGACAAGGCTCTACAAACGTATGGAATAGCATTCAGCAGGTTTTTAATATCAAAGATGAAGATATGTGGGAACTGATGAAAAATGAGAAATGAAAGGAAAATACACGTCAAATTAATAGAAAGCGGAGAATTACATAATCATAGACTATTAGCAGAGTATTTTGCTAAGAAGATAAACGAGAGGGAGCAGTTAAATGAATGCAGAAATGATTGTTGTTAAGCAGTTGCCTGTAATAGAGCAACAGTTGCAGGTAATCAAAACAGAGGTAACAAAAAAAGTTGAAGATGCACTCAGTCTTGTATGCACAGAAGATACGGTTAAAGACGTTAAGAAAGTCAGAGCAGAACTCAACAAAGAATTAACCTACTGGGAAGATAAAAGAAAGCAAGTCAAAAAAGAAGTGCTTGCACCGTATAACGCTTTTGAAAGTGTGTATAAAGACTGCATCTCAAATACATATAATAAGGCTGACAAAGAATTAAAATTGAAAATAGACACCGTAGAGAAAGAATTAAAGGTATCTAAAACAAGAGAAGTTCTTGATTATTTCAACGAATATTTAAATTCAGTTGAAACGGCTGTTGGAACACCTCTTTATGAGTTTGTATTATTTGAAAATGCAAATATCAATGTGACATTATCAGCAAGCCTTAAAAGCCTTAAAGAAAAAGCTAAGGATTATATTGACCGTATATGTGATGACTTGAACTTAATCAGCACTCAGGAACATAAAGACGAGATTTTCTATGAATATAAAAACTCGCTGAATGTTTCAACGGCAATAACAACAGTAGCAAACAGATATAAAGCTATTGAAGAAGCAAAAGCAAAAGAAGAAGAACGCAAAGCGAGAGAACAGGCAATAAAAGAAAATATAAACAAGGTCGATGCGGTAATTGAAGCAACACCTGAGCCAATGATAACACCGCCTGTTGAAGTGGAGCAAGAAAAGATTCTCACACTTAAATTCACAGTAAAAGGCACTTTGACAAAATTAAAAGAACTGAAAGCGTTCTTGAATGAAAATAATTATGATTACGAATAAGGAGTAAAAAAGATATGGAAAACAAGAATAGCAACGAAATAATGATTCAATACGAAGTTGACGGAGAAAAGATTAAACTTACACCTTCAATTGTACAGCAATATATTGTAGGTGATTCAGGCAAAATAACACTTCCTGAATTCAAATTCTTCACAGAATTATGCAAAGCAAGAAAACTTAATCCATTCCTGAAAGAAGTCTACTGCATCAAGTTTGGAAATCAGCCTGCACAGCTTGTTGTATCAAAAGATGTTTTGCAGAAAAGGGCAGTACTTCACCCTGAATATAACGGTATGGAAGATGGAATAATCGTTGTTGATGAAAAAGGAGTAACAACAGAAAGACAAGGTTGCTTCTTTCTTCCAAATGAGACTATTGTAGGCGGTTGGGCGAGAGTATACAGAAAGAACTGGGAACACCCAATTTATTGCAGTGTCAGCTTTAATGAAGTCGCACAGAAAAAGAAAGACGGACATCTCAATTCAAACTGGGCTTCAAAACCTGCAACAATGGTTAATAAGGTAGCAAAGGCAAGAGCATTAAGAGAAACGTTTGTTGAAGAATTTGCAGGAATGTATGATGAATCTGAAATGTCTGCACCTGAACCGAAAGAAAGTAAAGAAACCGTTGAAGCAGAGGTAATCACTCAGGAAGAACCGAAAGAAGAAACTGTTGTTTCTTTAGATGAAATATAAATGGAATACAACATCGTAATGACAGGCTCACAAGGAAATGCTGTAGTTCTTAACAGCTTCATACTTGTTGACTGCGGTGTTTCCTTTAAAGCCTTAGAGGAATGCTATAAAGCTTTGAAAATAGTGTTGCTTACTCATCGACATACGGACCATTTCAAAAAGCGAACAATTTCAAAGCTTGCAAGAGAAAGACCTTCACTTTATTTCTGTTGCTGCGAATGGCTTGTAGATGAATTGATAAAGTGTAAAGTTGAAAAGAAAAACATCATCGTTATGGAAATTGGCAAAGTTTACGACTTTGGAGCGTGTAAAGTATCACCTGTAAAACTCTATCACGATGTTAGGCAGTGCGGTTGGAGAATCTATATAGGCGATGAAAAAGCTATATATGCAACCGACACTGCACATATGGACGGCATCTCAGCAAAAGATTACGACTTGTATCTTATCGAGGGTAACTATCACGAAGATGAACTGCAAGAGCGAATACGTGAAAAGCAGGAAAAAGGTGAGTTTTGCTATGAATATCGAGTGCCAAAAACGCACTTATCTGTTGAACAGGCTACAGCGTGGCTTATGGAGAATATGGGCGAAAACAGTGAATATGTTTTAATGCACCGTCATATTGACAAAGAAGAAAGGGAAGCAAATGAGGGAGATTGAATTTGCGAAGAAAGACAGCATAAGAGTTATAGCAGAAGTAGCATCATATATTGACAGCTTAGAAGATGCGAAACAGTATGTTATGACTATCAAGGAAAAGAAGAAAAAAAGAAGCCTTGATGCCAATTCTTACTTTTGGCTTTTATGCGATAAACTTGCAGAAAAAACAAGAATACCAAAAACAGAGATATATCGAAGCTATATCAAGGAAATAGGCGGCGTGTCGGACACTGTATGCGTTTTAGATAAGGCGGTAGATAAATTATGCGACAACTGGGAGAGAAACGGCTTAGGGTGGCAGACAGACCACTACAAGAGCAAGATGAAAGGCTGTACTAATGTAGTCTTGTATTACGGCAGTAGCACATACGATTCCAAACAGATGAACCGCTTGATTGAGTTAATAGAACAAGATTGTATTGAAAATGGAATACAAACAATGTCAGACATCGAAGTTGAAAGGCTATGCAAAGTATGGGGAGTTGAATAATGAGTAAGTTTCAAGATTTATCAGGTCAAAAGTTTGGAAAACTAACTGCAATAAGTAGAGCTAAAAGTAAAGGCAAGCGTACTATGTGGAATTGTGTATGCGAGTGTGGGAACAAAAAAGTTATAGAAGCATATTCCCTTAAATCTGGTAACACACAAAGTTGTGGGTGCATTGAAAAATTAAAGCCGAACGCTCAAAAACACGGAATGCACGGAACGAGATTGTATAACATTTGGTCAGGAATGAAGTCGAGATGCTATTGCAAAACAAGTTCTCGTTATAAATACTATGGAGAAAGAGGAATAAAAGTCTGTGATGAATGGCTACACGATTTTCAAGCCTTTTATGACTGGGCAATGGCAAATGGATATGACGATACATTGACTATTGACCGAATAGACGTAAATGGAAACTACGAACCTGACAATTGCAGGTGGAGTACTGAACAAGAACAGTGCAACAATAGAACAACTAACAGAATGATAGGGTACAAAGGCGAAACGTACACTCTTTCACAGTTATCAGAACTTTGCGGAGTTCCATATTTTACATTAAGGTCAAGGCTTGACAGTGGCTGGAGTGTAGAAAAAGCACTTTCAACTCCAATCACGAAAAGGAGGTGATGAAAAATGACGTATAAAGAATGCTTTTTGTGTAAGCGAAATGGGCGAGGAGACAGGCTTGAAAAACATCATATATTTGGAGCTGCAAACAGACCAAAGTCAGAAAAATACGGACTTGTAGTTTATTTGTGCGGTGAACGTTGTCATAGAAACGGACCTTACTCAACACATCAGAACAAGCAAGTTGCAGACTATCTCCACCGATACGGTCAAGAAAAATGTATGAGAGAGCAGAATTGGAGCGTTGAAAAATTTGTCAAAGAATTTGGCAAAAATTTTTTGGAATAAAAAGATGAAAAATTATAACCCTTGTAAAAATTGTGAGAAAAGAAAGGATAATTGTCATTCAAAATGTGGTAAATATAAAGTGTGGTGCTATCAAAATCAGCAGGATAAAGAAAAACTGAAAGAGTACAAGAAACAGCACGAAAGCACGGCATATTTAGACACTATGCGAGAAGACGTAAATTGGCGAAAAAAGAAGTAATTCGAGGAGATTTAAATTATGTTAAACAAAGTAATATTACACGGAAGATTGACAGCAGACCCTGAGATGAGAAGTACACAGAGTGGTACAGCGGTTGCAAGATTTACTGTGGCAGTTGACAGGTCATTTACAAATAAGGAAACAGGCGAACGTGAAGCGGACTTCATAAGCTGTCAGGCTTGGAAAAGTTCGGCTGAATTTGTTGGTAAGTATTTTAAGAAAGGCAGTTTAATTATTGTTGACGGCAACCTCAGAAACAACAACTACACAGACCAAAACGGAGTTAAGCATTATGCAATGGTAGTTGTAGCGGACAGTGTTTCATTTGGCGGTTCAAAGAACGATAACGGCGGTCAGAACGGCGGTGCAATGCAGCAGCAATACAATAATGTACCTCAGCAGAATACGGCATATACGCCGCCACAGCAAGGCTATCAGCAGTACGGACAGCCACAGCAAAATTATCAGCAGTATCAGCAGAACACGGCACAGGGCTTTGTACAGCAAGCACAGACTTCAAATATTCCTGCACAGCAAGCAAGCATTGGTGATTTGTCAGGATATGAAGAAATTATATCAGACGGACAACCACCGTTCTAATTTTGAAGCAATATGGCGAAATTCAACACCATAGAGAAAATTGTATTATCGGTGCTTGAAGAAAGCACCGAATCAAGAAAAGATGATTTAATTTTGCTGTATAAGGTTTGTGAAAAGCTGAATCCTGATGTGCTATATGCTGACTTTGGAGAAGTTATATATAATCATAAGCTGTGGAATTTGCCAAACTGGGAAACCGTATCACGTTGTAGGCGAAAGATACAGTCTGAAAGAAGTGATTTGATTGAAAAAGATGCATTGAAAATCAGAATGAAAGAAGAAAATGAATACAAAGAGTATGCGAAAGGATGATAAATATGAAATGCAAAAAATGTGGTAGCGAAAACGTTACAGTAACAATTGAACAGGTAAGTGGAAAGACAAAAACAAATCATACAAGCATAGTAAGAAAATTTATGAGATTGTTTATGATATGCTGCACTTGTGGTTTATGGTTGCTTGTTCCAAAGCGTAAAGAGAACGGCAAAACGAAGTTCAAAAACAAGACAGTCTGCATCTGTCAGGACTGTGGAAATAAGTGGTATCAGTAATGTGTCGTGATGAAACATTAACAAAGAAAATGCGTAAATCTATTGACATTTAACTGGAAAAGTGGTATAATATTAAATGGATATAGTAAACGAGGTCGAAGGCGTTTACTGTACCCGAAACCTCTTTACTATATCCAAACAGCCTATACTTACTTCAAGCCCTTCGACCCTTGTTGTAAGTGTAGGCTTTTTTATTTGAAAGGAAATTAAAATGGCAGAAAAAAAGCGTTATTATTGGATAAAGCTAAAAGAAGATTTTTTTGAGCTTGAAACAATTGATTGGCTTATGTCACAAAAAAACGGCTGTGAGTATATTGTTTTGTATCAAAAACTATGTTTGCTGACAGTTAATAAGAGTGGCAAATTAGAATCAAAAATAGGCGAAATGATTATACCTTATGATGCAAATAAAATTGCAAGAGATACAAAATTTCCGATAGATACAGTAATTGTAGCAATGGAATTATTTAAAAAAATAGGTTTGATTTATGAACAGGAAGACGGCGTTTTGAGAATTCCCTACGTTGATGAAATGGTGGGAAGTGAAACATCATCTGCAAAAAGAGTAAGAGAATACAGACAGAAGAAAGCGTTACAATGTAACACTAAATGTAACAACGATGTAACACAAGAGAATAGAGATAAGATATTAGAGATAGATAATAGAGAAAAGATAGAAGATAAAGATTTAGAGAATAAGAGAAACAGTAAAATCAACTATCAAGAGATAGTTGATATGTATAATGAAACTTGCGTTTCATTTCCACAAGTTGTTGTGGTTTCTGAAAACAGAAAGAAAGCTATTAAAGCAAGACTTAATAATTACACTGTAGAGCAATTAAGAACTATGTTTAAAAAGGCGGAAGCAAGTGATTTTCTGAAAGGTAAGAATGATAGGAATTGGAGTGCTAACTTCGATTGGCTTATGAAAGATTCTAACACCGCAAAAGTTTTAGAGGGAAACTATGATAACAAAGTCAACACTCAAACTAACAGCACACCTATACAACAGAATACATACAACGAAAATCAGAAGTACATAGATGCTGTAAATGAAAATCAGAGATTTTTAGAAGAAATGGCTGCAAGAGAAATGGGGTTAAATAAATGATTGAAGTTATAGATAAATTAGCAGAAGTTACAAAAGTGGCAAATCCTGAATGTAATGGAGATTACAGAAACGAAGACGGTTTACTGATTTGTGGAAAATGTCATACAGCAAAAGAATGTAAAATCACAGTGCCGATGTTTGAGGGGACAAGAATAGTTTCGTGTGTGTGCAAATGCAAAAGGGAACAACTCAATGCAGAGGAAGAAGAAAGAAAAGAACTGATGCGTAAACAAGAAATCGATAGAATGAGGTCAATAGGCATTCAGGATAAAAAAATCATAGAATACAATTTTGAAAATGATGATAGACAAAATACTGCTGTCGGCAACATTGCAAGAAAGTATGTAGACAAATTCAGTCAAATGAAAGAAAAGAATTTTGGCATCTTGTTTTACGGTGATACAGGTACAGGCAAAAGTTTTTTTGCAGGTTGTATAGCAAATGCACTTATTGACAAAGGCATACCAGTATTAGCTACAAGCATTACAAGACTGATTAATCAGCTTTTTTCTGTAGAAGATAAAAACGAATTAATCAAAGATATATGTAAATATGATTTATTAATCATTGATGATATTGGTGCAGAACGTTCAACAGATTATGCATTGGAACAGGTGTATACGCTGATAGATGAACGATACAAAAGCAATAAGCCAATGATTATAACAACAAATTTAAGCTATGAAGAAATGTCAAATGCTACAGATTTGAAGCTAAAGAGAATTTATGACAGAATCCTTGAAAAATGCTACCCGATAAAAGTTGAGGGACAGAGAAGAAGAGAAACAGGCTTTAAAAATATGAGAGAGATGAACAATTTATTGTTCAATTGATGTGCTATGGATATAACAGCAGTAAAGCGAAACCTTAACAAAAAAGTGATATATGTAAACGATAATGCAGGGATTAACAAAGAATACTTGCTTACCGCTTGCATTATCCGAAAAAATGAAAAAGGCTTTTATTATCAAGTAGAACTGCAAGAAGAAAAGGCATCTTGCATAATGATAGCTAAATTGGACGATATAAAAGGGATTGAAAGCTGATGTGTACATATCAACATTTTGTGTCACTTTGTAATCAATTGTATATGTTATGTAAAAATGCACAAAACAAGCATTGGAAGTTTGTGTAAATTACCACTTGCATTTATATCAAAAAAATGTTATAATATAATCACAGAATAAATCAAAAGGACAGCCCGACAGGGCAGAAAGATTATGAGGTAAAAATTATGACACAGTATACAATCGTTGGAGACACAAAAAATTATACAGGCTGCTTGATTTACGCTTGCGGAAGCTCATTAGAAAGAGCAAAAGAAGCATTGCACAGAATGCTTACAAGCCCTACTGAAAATGATTTAAGAATAAGCAAAGGACACACAAACCTTAGAATTGAAGCAGAAGATGAAGAAGAATGTTGGTGGCTTGGAAATTGTGACTAAGTCACACAACAGCAACAACAAGCAGGGCGAAAGCCCTGCACCGTTGAAAGGAGTTTAAAATGACAGGTATGTTAGTAATAGCAGTAACATTAGGGATGGTAGGGGCTGTTTTAGCCACTTGGTTTGTAAAAGATGCTGAAAAGCATTATGACGAAGTAGAAACACTTGACCGCCAAATAAACGAAGTGCAGAAGATGCTGAAAGCAAATAAGCTTTTACATAAATAATTCAAATCAAAAGGAGTTTAAAACAATGAGTAATGTTGAAATTTGGAAAAAAGTATTGAGAACTTACATAGCAGGAACAGCAGGAGAAATTGAAGAGTCTGACATTGAAGCAATCAGAACAATTGCATCTGAAATCGGTTCTGCAATGTGGAGAGAAGAGCAGGAAGAAAAGGCGAGAATAGAAGAAAGCAAAGGTTTATCCGCTTATGTGAAAGAAAGCACAAGTCTTTTAGAGGGCAGACAGAATGAAATCCAGAATTAATCAGGCTTGGTTCAAAGACCGTGCAAAAGACGTGTGTAAGGACTGCACACGTCAGATGAACGAGTTCCACCAGAAAGAACTTGAAAGAGCTATCAGAGAAGGTTTCAAGGCAGGAATAGGCGTTGCTTTAAAAAGCAAAGAATTGTTTCAAGGGTACGGAGTGAAACGTTTACAGCGTGACTTAGACGATATGAAACGCTTTATAGAGTTTAAACCGTTCAACAGGGAAATTGAATTCAATGCGATAGAAGATAATCTTAGAAAGGAGTATGGGATAAACATCTCAGAATTAGAAATATCGGTAGATGTCAAACCTGCTGAAAAGAATGAAAATAATAGATAAATCGGCTGAACTCTCACCAAAAGAGTTAGAAGCCTACAAAGACTATGTATGCGACAAATACAAAGGACACGGAAAAACAATTGATATAATTGAGGTCACTGTTGACGGAGATTATGTTGACTTAAAAATAACATTTGCACCGACAAAATTTGAGAGAATAAGGCAAATAACAGGCTATTTAGTCGGCTCGACAGACCGTTGGAACAATGCAAAGAGAGCAGAATTGAGTGACAGGGAGAAGCACGGAATGGAGGACAATGCTAATGTTTAATAAGCATACAGATACAAGAGTAGACACATTGATATGCGGTGAACTCAGAACAGCAAAAGAACAATACGGCGAAACATTTAACAGTCTGCACGAAGCCTATGCAGTAGCACTTGAAGAACTTGAAGAAGCAAGTGAAAATGTGGATATGTGCAAGTGTTGGTATAAAGAAATATGGGATTATATCAAATGGGACGAAAAAGAAAGCAGACTTGTAGAACCTTTGAAAGAAGTAAGAAAATACACAGTTGAAGCAATCAAAGAGCTTGCGCAACTTGCCGCTATGGTTGATAAAACTTTGGAAAGTATGAAGATTGAAGATGCAAAAAGAGAAAATAAAGACATTGGAGATGCAGAGGTATTATAACCTCAAAGAAAACCACATATGCGTTGTTTGTGGAAAACGTGAAGCAATAGAAGACCACGTACTTTGTCCAATATGCAGAGCCAAAAAGCAAGAAAATAATATAGGGCAGTCGGAACGCCTAAAAGGGCGATATGACGCTTTAAAAGCAAAGGGCATATGTGTTAGCTGTGGCAAAGAAAAAGCCGTAGATGGCAGAGTACGTTGTTACAGGTGCATCGAGAAGAGCAAACAACGAAGAAAAAAGAAATATTTGAAATCGGTGGTGTGAAGTTATGGAAATACTGTTTCACATAATTACTGTGGTAGGACTTGCAGTTGCAGCGGTATATGTATGCGTTGTTCCGCTGTATTTGCTTGTAGAACACAGAATATTGAAAAAAGAACAGGAAAAACTAATCAAAAAGTTGAGGGAGTGAAAGTATGAGTGAAGAATACATAAGAAGAAAAATGGCTGACAGTTTGCGAATAGCATTAAGCACAAAGCAGATGCGACAAAAAGACTTAGCAAAAATGTTAGGAACATCGGAAGCATCAGTCAGCAGATACTTAAACGGTGAAGGAATACCAAATGCAATAACGCTTATGCGAATATGCAGCACATTAGGTTTATCGTTTGAGTATTTTAATAACATCTTAGAGGGCAAAGTAAATGACTAAAGTAATAATATTACTTGTGGTAATACTGCTTATTGCAGGCTCGTTTAAATCATAGAAAGGAAACAAAACAATGAGATTTGAGATTGAATTACCTGAAAAATACTGTGATGTAATTTCGATTACTGCTATTGGAGCCAAAGGGACAGTAACCGATTTATTAGTAAGAGCTATTACGATTCAAGGACATAGTGGAGAAACACTCGTGATACCTGAAAATGGTGATGTACGTTGGGAAACTCCAATAATGTTTAATAAAACAATGGAACAAATTGTTAAAAAAGAAGAAGAGCAAGCAGAAATAGATAAGGCTTGGGGAAATATAAAAAAGCTCATGGGCGAAGAAGTCTTTAACGAAGTTGAAATGATAATCAAGGAAGCATTTAAAAAAGCCTGCGATAAGTAAAAATTAGAAATGCAGAAAGGAAAAACAAATGAAAGCGATTACAGAAGAAATGCATCTTGAAAAAGGATGGTACAAGGAAGCAGAAGAACAGACAACTGACACTCTTAACAGCTTTATAAACCATATAATGAATGATTATGAACACGACTATGGAACGATGTGTCACGCTTTATCAGCGTGTGCTGTAGCAACGATATATGCTTGTAACGAACAATGTGGAATTACGATGTTTCAAGCGAGCATGGTTATGTGGGGTATAGTAAGACAGCTTTTGTACCCAAATAACAAGTGTGGATTAAGAATGATTGACTTTGATGATATGCTTTATCCGCAATATGATGACAAATTTGATAAAACGATAAATTCTTACACGTTTAACGCATTACAAAACGAAGCGAAGGAACTCTTAGAAAAAGGTTCAGCACATCCATTAGTAACAGCACATTGGCAGAGCATAGTAGACGGAGTTGTTCCGTTTGGCTATAAAATCAAAGATTAAAAATAAGAGTGGTTGTTGCAAAAACTGAAACAGCCACTCAAAAAGGAAAGGTGGAAATATGAGCTTTGATAAGTTTGATAACAGCGATTACGCAACGACACACTGTAGAGAGTGCGGTACAGAACTCACAGATGAAGAAAAGAAATACTATATCTGTTATTGTAATAAATGCGAAAAAAAGCTGATAGAAGAACGTGACAGGTTAGAATGGAATGAAGCAAAACGTCAAGCAATGGTAGATGCAGCTTATAAGCACTTAGAAGAGGTAACGAAAAAACGCCCTCAATTTTGAGATGTAAAGTAAAAAACAGGCAAGAACATCTCAAAAATGATATGAATTTGAGATGTAAAGTAGAAAATAGGTGAAGTAATGTTCAAAAAGAAGAAAAACAAATCAGAAGTATTATTTCGTGGAAAACGTGTTGACAATGGTGAATGGGTTAAGGGTTTTTATTTATTTACCAAAGAAAACACACATCCAGTAATAATAGATATGGAATGCTATAGTCATATCGTTATTCCTGAAACAGCAGGACAATATACTGGTCTGGATGATGTGAATGGAAGAAAAATTTTTGAGGGAGATATAATCAAGGCTTATCACAACGGGGAAGTGCTAAACGTTTCGTATGTTTATTTTGACAATGGAGAGTATCGATGTGAATTAATATCAGGTTGTTCTACAGACTACTCTGAAAGCCTATCAGGTCAACACGAAGAGTGCGGTCTTGAAGTTATCGGGAATATTTATGATGATTCTGATTTGATGTTAGGAGATGGAGAACAAAGATGAATGGTGATGAATATAAAAGCAAAGTTGAAAGAATCTATCAAGTAAAATTAGCAAAGTACAAAGATAATATTATTGATGATGCTTTTAAGTTGATTCTATACGAAGAAGCAGAAAATGAAGTGCTGTGCTCACTGAAATATGACGGTAGAAAGGCTGATACAAGTGAAACAGATATATAATCCGTGTGGCAGATGCGATAAACGTCATACATTTTGCTATGAAACGTGTGGAAGATACAAAGTGTTTAAATATCAGTGTAGGCAGGATAGCAAAAAGAGATTTGAGCAGGAACAGCGGTTCAAATCCATATATAAGCCGCAATTAAGGGGTAAATAATATCAGTAAATTATGATACAATAAATGTGTCGGAACGAAACAAATATACAAGAGGTGATACAAACGGAATCATTCGTGATAAAAGAAAAACTCCCCTCATTGAATGATGTTATCGCAAAGAACAGAGCAAACAGATATGTAGGTGCAAAGTTTAAAGCTGATATTGAAAAGATAATCAGCGTGTATATAAACAATGCATTGAAAAAAGGTGAAATACATAAACAAGAAAAGCCCTGCTGGATTGCTATTGAGTGGAGAGAAAAAACAAAAAGAAGAGATGTTGACAACATTCAATCCAGTACAAAGTTTATACTGGATTCTCTTGTTAAAAACGGTGTACTTATTGACGACAGCAGGAAATATGTAGTCAACGTTGTCCATTTAATTGTTCCTGCAAAAGAGAACAGCGTAAAAGTAACATTCTGCAATGAAGTTGAAATGATAATCAAATAGAAAGTGAGGTAAAGCAATGTACGTTAATCCATTTTTCTTAGGTGTAGGAGTAACAATTCTTGCTGAAATTTTAGGTCTTATCATCTATGCAATAGTTACAACGAATAAAAAGAAATAGTCGGAGGTTGAGCGTGAAAATACTTGAAGAATGCCGAGAAATCGCACTCGATATTAAATCAATTGACGAAAGAATAGAAGAAATTAAATTATCTGTATCATCACCAAAATGTCAGGTTCTTGATGATATGCCTAAATCTATAGGCGGTAACGGTAATGCAATTGAGAGGTATATCGAAAAGAAAGAACGACTGGAAGAAAAAAAGAAAAGATGCACCGACAGATTAGATGCTCAATGGGAAGAAGCAATGAAAATACTTAAAACAAGTGGCATAACAAAAGACGGAATGTCACTTGTTTACTGCCGTTATTACAAAGGCTGTACTTGGAAAGAATGCGGATTAAAGCTGAATTGGAACTCCAATAAAGTATTCAGAGAGCATAGAAAAGTAAAGAAAATATATACTAAAAATTAGTTATAATTTGTGCAATTTGCCTATTGAAAAAAAAGTATTATTGTGGTATAATATTTAAAGTGGATAAGTGACAAATATCAATTGTATTTGCAACACCAACGTTTACTATGTGTTTTACTTGACAGTTATCGGTTAGAAGTATTTGTTGAGCAACTTGCAAATGAAATATGAATATTATGGTTATGTCTCACTACACTTATACGACTATCAAATTGCTATATATCTTTCTTTGACTGTTTTGAGTTGACGTTTAATATTTTTACCTTTTGTGTTTTTAAGTAATTTGATAGTCTTACATAATTGATATTGAATAAGAGTTTTTTTATTTTTTCACTCTTATGTGTCACCTTGAAACAAACCTCTTAATTTTTTTACCTTTTGATTACAACCGACATTGGTTGGAACTCCTTTTAATTTTTATACTGAGCCGCTTATGAAAATAGGCGGCTACTTTCTTTTAAAGGAACAGAAGAGGTTCATAAACAGTAATCGACATTAAGCAAGGACAGCAGGTTGCAAACTGTTTTCAATACCCTATTTATTGAATTACTTGCTTATATAAATTGTTAATCAAATAGGGTGATATTTATGGAAAAATGGATATGCAATAAATGCAGAAATGAAATATTTGAAAAGCCATATAAAAACCAGACTTGCAAATTAAACGGTTGCAAAGGTAGATTTAAGCATTTTAAACGATGTGAATGTGGCAAATGGTTTGAGGTAAACTATTACGATAAAGAATATTGTAGTCACGAATGTTGCAGAAACTCAGCCAAATCAAAAATCAATGCACCTAAAAGATTGGAATGCATTAATTGTGGCAAAGAGTTTGTAAGAGCGTACGGAAACATAAAAAAAGGTTCAGCAAAACATTTTTGCTGTAGAGATTGTAAAAAAGAATACGAAAAAAGAAATAGAATAGTGCGAGTTTGTAAGCAATGTGGAAAAGAGTTTGTGGTTACAAAAAGCGTTATCGGAGAAGGCACAAATGTGTGCAAAGCATCACAAAATAATTGAGAGTAAAACTGTAAGAATGCTAAACAACAGAACTGATTATGAAAATTTAAGAAAAGAACTTAAAGTAATGATTGGAGAGATTGCTGTTGCAAATCATCAAGATGAAGTTATCTGAACTAACACCATACAAAAACAACGCAAAGGAGCACCCCAAAGAGCAAATAGAACAAATCAAAAATAGTATCATCAAGTTTGGCAACAATGACCCTATTGCTGTTTGGGGAGAAAGAAACATAATAGTAGAGGGACACGGAAGATATATTGCATTAAAGGACTTGGAATTTGAAGAAGCTGAATGCATTAGATTAGACCACTTGTCAGAAGCTGAAAGGCGAGCATATACGTTGGCACACAACAAGCTTACAATGAATACAGGTTTTGATGATGAACTATTAGCAATTGAATTTGAAGAATTACAAGACCTTGACTTTGACCTTAGTTTAACAGGCTTTGAAGAATTAGAAATTGAAAGCTTGTTAAATGAAGATGAAAGTGAAGAAGATTTAGGGGAAAACCTTGACGAAAATAGGGAAACATTGCGTGACAGATTTATTATACCGCCTTTCTCCATTTTCGATACACGGCAAGGCTACTGGCAGGACAGGAAGAAAATTTGGAAACAGATTATTAAGAGTGATAATGGCAGAGATGCCGAACTGTTAGGAGCAGGACTTAGAGAGCTTGCAGAAAAGTCAGGTGCAGACTTGACAGGAACAAGTATATTTGACCCTGTACTTTGCGAAACTCTTGTAAATTGGTTCTGTCCGAAAGGTGGCAAGGTTATCGACCCTTTTGCAGGTGGAAGTGTACGAGGGCTTATATCCGTTCTACTTGGCAATGAGTATACAGGCATAGATTTAAGCACAAAGCAAATAGAAGCAAACTTTGAGAACTATGAAGCTATTGCAGGAAGAAAAGACCTACTTGGCAATGAATTGAAAAAGCCGAACTGGATAAATGATGATAGCTGCAATATTGATAAGTTGGTAGATGAAAAGCACGACTTCCTATTGACGTGTCCACCGTATGCAGATTTAGAAGTATACAGTGACCACCCGAATGATTTAAGTAATATGCCGTATGATAAATTTATAGAAGCATATAGAGAGATTATCAGTAAGGCTGCTGACAAATTAAAAGACAATGCTTTTGCTGCAATTGTAGTCGGTGATGTTCGGAATAAGAAAGGTTACTATTACAACTTTGTAGGGGACACTATAAAGGCGTGTAAAGATGCAGGACTTAACTATTACAATGAGTGCATCTTAATAGAACAAATTGCCACAGGTGCAATGAGAGCAGGCAAACAGTTTGAAGCAGGTCGCAAAGTTGTTAAAACACATCAAAATGTGTTGATATTTGTTAAGGGCAATGAAAAAGAGATAATGAAAACTCTTAACCCTTATGACTATGAATTGAATGAGGTTAACCTGAATGTGGAAACGGCTTAAAGAGTGTAAGAAGTATTTAACAAAACAACAGTACCGCACCATACGTGGACAGTTGATTGCAGGAGATGTTCAAGGTGCGATGAAAGGCTTAGATAGATTGATGAGAAAGAGCGGCACTTAATGTGTCGCTTTGAAACGTTTTTAGGAGTGAATATGTCAAAAGGTGATTATGAAATTGCATCAGACCTTGAAACATTAGCAATTGAAGTTATTGAAGAACATACTGAACTATCTATCATTACAGATAATGATGTGAAGATTGCTTTTGTGAGAAGTAGTCAAAGGAAGAAAGGCAAAAACAAAATAGTATTTGCTGATACACGTAAAGTAGCAGATGTATATTCAGCTTTCATTCCTTATGATTTCATAATTACCTTTTACGCTCCAAACGTGGAGATGCTCGATGAAGAGCAAAAAAGAATATTGATGTGGCACGAATTAAAACACTGTGGTGTAGACGGAAAGGGAAATACCTACGTTATACCGCACGACATTGAAGATTTTAAAGAGATTATAGAAAAACACGGAATGGATTGGGCAGAACGTAAGCAAGTAGGTGGTGATATTGAGTGAAGGAAAAACAAATTGGGTAAAAATAAAGAACGAATATATAAACGGCAACGTTAGCTATCGCAAGTTAGCTGAAAAGCACGGCATAAGTTTTAGTTATTTGCAACAAAAAGCGAGAAAAGAAAAGTGGGTTTTAAAGCGAAAAGAACAACAGAATAAAATATCGGAAAAAGTATTACAAAAAACCGCTGAAAATTTAGTTGAAAAAGAAGCAAACAGAATGGCTCGAATATCTGATGCCGCTGACGAGTTGCTTGAAAAGATAAGACTTGCTACGCAACAACTTGATATGTACCTTGCAAAAGACAAAAGAAAATACACTCAGCAAGTCAGAGATAAAACAACAGGCAAAGTCTTATATGTAGACGTGGAAGAAGAAAAAGTAAAGAGTGTTAAAACAGATAGGATAGATAAAGCAGGCTTAAAGCAAATAGCAAGTGCATTGAAAGACCTTAAAGACATTCAGCTTGTGAATGATGAAGAAAACAATTCAAGTGAAAATGGAATAACTTTCATAGAGGATTTGACAGACGATGAGTAAAAAAGTGTCACTAAAAGAAGTTGTGGGCGGTTCTTATACAAAGTTCTGGAACTTCAAAGGCAGATACAGAGTATGCAAGGGCAGCCGTGCTTCAAAAAAATCGAAAACAACTGCTTTATGGTACATATACAACATAATGAAATATCCTGATGCAAATGCACTTGTTATCCGAAAAACATTCAACACATTAAGAACATCGGTGTTTACTGATTTGAAATGGGCGATACATAGATTAGGTGTAGATAAGTACTGGAACTGCACAAACAGTCCGCTTGAAATGACATATAGACCTACAGGACAAAAGATATATTTCAGAGGTTTGGACGACCCTTTGAAAATCACGTCAATATCTGTTGATGTGGGCGTTTTGTGTTGGTGTTGGATTGAAGAGTTCTATGAAATAACAAAAGAAGAAGATTTCAACTTCATAGATGAATCAATTCGAGGTGTTGTAAATCCACCATTATTCAAACAAATAACAATAACAATGAATCCGTGGAGCGAAAGACATTTCGCAAAGCGGAGATTTTTTGATGTTGTAGACGAAAATATTCTTGCTATGACAACTAACTATTTATGCAATGAGTGGTTAGATGATGCAGATAGAAGAATGTTTGAAGAAATGAAGAAAAACAGACCAAGGCGATACCAAGTCGCAGGTCTTGGCGAATGGGGAGTTGAAGAGGGACTTATATTTGATAATTGGAGAGTAGAAGATTTAACAGACCGAATACCTCAATTTGATAATATATACTGTGCTTGCGATTTTGGTTACGCAATTGACCCTAACGCTTTAATTAAAATTCATTTTGATAGTGCAAGAAAGACCATATATGTATTTGAAGAATGGTATCAGGCAGGAATGACAGATGCTGAGCTTTTAAGAGTAAGTAAAGAAATGTTTGGTAGGAATTATGTGATATGCGATTCAGCCGAACCGAAAACTATTGACTATTTAGCCGTAAATGGTGTAAACGCTGTTCCTGCTTTAAAAGGTGCGGACAGTATTTTACGTGGAATAAGATGGTTACAAGGTTATGAAATAGTAGTACACAAAGACTGCATACATTTTATTGATGAAATAAGTCAGTATCATTGGTTACAAGACAAGCACGGCAACACAATGGCAAAGCCTGCTGATGAAAACAATCATTTGATTGATGCTCTTCGCTATGCAACAGAGCAGTTACAATTAGGCTCAGCAATAAGAGTAGGAAAGAGGTTTTAAATGTGTCCTCATACAGCGTGGAAGAAAGTTAACGATTGTTGGATATGTATGCGGTGCGGTCTTACGAAAACGTATGACGGACGTGTACTGTTTGACAGGAAACTGCCAAACTGCAAATTAAAGAAACGTAAAGTGAAAAAGAAAGGAGTATAAATGAACTGTAGAAATGAAGCCGAATTTTACCCTGAGTTCAGTAGCGAATTGAACGCTATAAGAGAAAACGGCATCTCAACAGACCTGTTATATAAGATTATTCAGAAGCATCTCCCGAATTCTTTATACAACAGAGAACTTTATAACAGATATAGAAATGTTTTAGGTTCAGTTCCAATACATAACAGACAGCCAAAGTATGAAGAAGAGAATCCTATCAATAACAAAGTAAATAATGATTTCTTTGGAGAAATAGTCGATTTTAAGGTTGGTTATTTCGCAGGAGAACCTATTACATACAGTTATAGCAGCACGGAAGAAGCAGAAGAGGAAACAGGCGGTGATGAAGCCTTAGACGAAGCTAAAAAGGTGCTTACTGACTTTACAACAAGAAACAATATGTTTGGCTGTGATATGGAAGTAACCAAAAATGCGAGCATATACGGCTATTCGGGTAGACTATTCTACATAGACAAAGAGGGAACTGAAAGAGTAATGCCAATACACGGATATGAGACTATTATTCTATCCGATACGGATATTTCAGAACCTGAGTATGCAATAAGATATTACAAGGTTAAAGACCTCAATGGTGCTGAATCGTGGGTAGTTGAATTTTATGACAATAAAAACATATATACATATACTGGCGATTTGCTATCACTTGAATTGAAAGAAACAAAGGAACATCTATTTGCTTATTGTCCGTTGCAGGGAGTAGCAAACAACAAGGAATGTATTGGAGATGCCGAGAAAGTATTATCTGAAATAGATGATTACGATAAAGTAATTTCAGACAATTCAAACGAGGTAGAAGCTTTTGTACACGCTATGATGATTATAGGTGTAAACATTGATGATGATACAGTGAGAACGGCTCAAAAGAGTGGTGTTATGGTAATCCCACAGGTAGGTTCAAATCCAGTAAGTGAACCAGTTAAATGGGTTACAAAAAACATCAACGATTCTTTTACAGAGCATCATTTGGAAAGACTTGAAAAGAACATATACAGATTTTCAAGGACACCAAACTTAAATGATGAATCATTTGGCAATGCAAGTGGAGTCTCGCTTAAATTCAAGCTCCACGGACTTGAAACAAAGTGTGCAACATTTGAAGCAAGTATGATGAACTCAGCACAGTATATGTGGAAAGTGTTATGTTCAAGTTGGAATGTAAAAGGTGTAAGTGCAGACCCACTACAATTCTGTATGGAATTTAGCAGAAACTTCCCACTTGATAAGCTGTCAGAAGCACAGACGGCACAAGCGTTTATCGGTGCAGGGCTTCCAAAAGAATGGGTATACAGTCAAATTGCAGGTATTGATGATGTTGACTATATTATGAGTTTGCTTGAATCAGAAAAAGAAGATGTAACAAACTTATATCCTGACGATACAAGCAGCATTGACAATACAGACAACGGCGATAAATCATCAGATGAAAGCAAAGCAACTGATGCTGACTTAGATAAAGCAAATACAGGTGAAGCAAAAATATCATTGCTCAACGGTGCTCAAATTTCTGCATTGATGAGTATTGTTAAAGAGTATAATGCAGGCTCACTTTCAAGAAATGCAGCTATTACAACAGCAGTATCAACATTGGGTATATCAAGGGAAAATGCAGAATCGATTATAGAAGAAAAAATCAACTAAATGTAAGAGAAAATGCAAAGCGTGGCGAAATGTCACGCTTTTTTGTGAGGTGATTTAATTGCCCAAAAAGTAAAACAAGTCTACAGCAAATGCTTTTTGATTTAAGGAGAATATCAGAGCATAGAACAATCTTGACAGAAAAGAAGCTTGAATCAATCTACAAATCATTGATGGAAGATTTAAATTCTTTTATATCACAGCAATACGTTAAATATGCCGATGAAGAAGGAAGATTGTTTGTATCATACCTTGATTCCCAAAATGCAAAAGCAAAGTTTTTAGAAGAAGTGTCGAAACAAGTAGGCAGTATATCCCCTGAATTGAAAAACGAAATAGATAATCTTGTAGATGAAACATACAAGAGAAGCTATGAGGGTATGCTGAAAGCCGTTAAAAAGACCACAGAGATAAGAACATTTGAAAATGTGGTAAAAGATATAGCTGTGAATCCCAACGTCTTAAAACGTGCTGTAGACAACAATATAAGCAAGCTTACATTGCCTTCTGTAATGGAAAAGCATAGAAATGAAATCATTTATCAGATACAGCAAGAACTTACTACAGGTCTTATGCAGGGCGATAGATATGAAGATATGGCAAAGCGTATCAGTAGCAGAGTTGGAGTAAGTCAAAGCAAAGCAAGAAACATAGTCCGAACAGAATCACACCGAAATATTGAAGGTGGTTTTATGGACTGTGCAGAGAGAATACAAAAAGGCTGTGAAGGTACAGGTCTTGTATATGCTGTAACGTGGAGAACACGTGGAGATGAACGAGTAAGACCACAAGTAAGACGTAAAACAAAAAAAGGTTGGAAAACATCTTTCAGCAGGAACGGTGCAAACCATATGAAAATGGAAGGTGTCACTATTAAAGTTGGTGACTTGTTCGACTTAGGCAATGGAGTAAAAACAAAAGCACCCTCTCACAGTGGCTCAGCCGCTAATGACTGCAATTGCAGATGTACACTCGAATATAATGTAATGACAATAGAAGAGTTTGCGAAGGCATCAGGGCAGAAAATAGAAAAGGTAATTGCTGAGAACACAAAACCGTCTGAAAATGATATATTTAAAGTAGAAGATGTAAATACTGAATTTCTTGATAACATTACAGATTATGACGTGTCAACAACACCAAGACGAAGAAAATTAGCAAGGCAAACACTTGATGAATTAGGTCTTGAAGATATTCCTGTATCGGTTAGAGCAATCAATCCTCACGGCTATTGTTTAATGAACTTCAACAGTAGTGATACAGCCGTACATAAATATGTATTGCAGAGTACAGATTCAAGAACAGATATATATAAAATCAAGACAATGTTTCACGAAGCATATCACGCAAAGGCTCACGGTGGTTTGAATGACGCAAAAAAAATAGGAATGAAAGCTTGGACAGATATTGAAGAGGTGTTCGCTGAAAGTTCATCCCATTACATTATGAAACGAGCAGGATTTACAGAAACATTAGCACCTTCTTACGCTGATAAGTTCGTAAAGATATTGCCAAGAATGAAACAGCTTGATGAGTTTAAAGACTTTGATACTGTTTACGATTTTGGTAAATATGGTTGGACAAACCGAATGACAGACCAAAAAGCAGTGTGGGGTAATACATACAATCACGTAATGCAAGTTGATTTTGACTGGAAGAAATACGTCAAGGAAAATTACATTGATTACATAGACAAAAACATAGATGATGTATTCAAAAAGATGTTTGAGAACTGCCCAAATTTAAGGTATGCAAAAGAGCAGATGCTTGGAGAATACGAATCGGCAAAAAAGAAGCTTGACAACAGTGCAAAACTAACAGGCAATGAAGAAATGGTAATTACCAGCTTGGTAGCAAGTGTAATGATGAAGGTGGGGATAAAATGATTTACTTAAACACCAAATGGCTTAAAAATAAGGATAATGAGGACAAGGTATATAAGATTTTGTCTAAACTTGACATTGATTTCGGAGAAGAAAATATTGATGAACTGACGGAGAAAGTAAAAGATGAACTGCTTTTAATCGGTGAAACAAAAATCATTGAAGAAATCAACAAAGGCAGCTTTAATTTCGGCTGCTGAATTAAATGTATTAAATATAAACAAATGTGTTTATATTATTTTGTGCATTATGTCAATAGAAAAATTAAAAATATTGTGATATAATTATAGTTGACAAAATGTCCTTTCTACAATGTCCTCAGCACGACATTAAACTGCTTTGTTTCTTTTTCATAATCCTCTGTTTATGGCGGTACTGTAGCCCACAGTGCCGTTATAAAAGAGAATCCAAAGCGAAAAGTGAAGTAAACAAAATTGAGGTTGCTAATAAGCAGCCTCTTTTTTATTTAAGGCATTCTATAAGGATGTCTTTTTTATTTTATAAACGGTTTTTCTATATGGAAAATCAAACAAACAAACAAGCTTCTATATGGAGCAATAACAGGAGGAAATACAAATGACTTTAGAAGAATTACAGGAACTCTTAAAGAGTGGAGTGCTTACACAGGAACAGTTTGACAAATTAAAGGAAAATGCAAAACCGTCAGACCCTGAACCAACACCCGAGCCCGAGCCAACACCTGACCCAGAACCAACACCAGAGCCTGAGCCTCTTGACCTTGAAAAGCTTGACAAAATTATCCAATCAAGAGTTGACAAGGCAACAGCTAAACTCGGCAAGGAAAAAGCCGACTTGAAGAAACAGCTTGAACGCATACAGAGAGCGAAGCTAACGGACGACGAACTCAAACAGATTGAGATTGACGAACGTGAAAAGACAATTGCTGAACGTGAAAAAGCGATTACTGACAAAGAAAATCGTTTATATGCAGTAAAGGCACTTAAAGAAGCAGGACTTGATGACGGAAGTGACACATCATTAAAACTTGTTGATTTCGTAATGGGTGAAGATGAGACTGCAATTAACGATAAAGTCAAAGCGTTTAAAGACCTGTTTAACGAAGCAGTAAACAAAGAAGTAAATAAGAGATTCAAGCAGAACGGTTATACACCTGCAAAGGGTGGCTCAAACCTTAACAATGGCAAGAATCCTTATTCAAAAGACCAGTGGAATCTTACGGACCAGATGACACTGGAAATCAATAATCCTGAATTAGCTAAGCAGTTACAGCAAGCAGCAGGAATTAAGTAAAAAAATCGAGCACTTAATCAAGTGCTTTTTTAATGCCTAATTTTAAATCAAGGAGGAAAAAACAAATGGCAAATCAGATTACTACAATTGCGGATATGCAGATTGTGCCTGAAAAGTTCAGTCAGTACGTCGTTGACAGAACAACAGAACTCAACACATTCATTAACTCAGGTATTGCTACACCTGATGCAACAGTAGCACAGCTTATCAACGGCACACCAGAAGGCGGCAGATTTATTCAGCTTCCAATGTGGAATCCTTTAGATGGAGAAGAAGATACATTCTCGGAAGATGACCTTTCAATTGGCAAAATCACAACAAAGGAAGCAAGAGCAACATTACTTATGCGTGGTAAAGCGTGGGCTACAACAGACCTTGCAAGAGTACTGGGCGGTGCAGACCCAATGGGAGCAATAGCACAGCTTATGGTAGATTGGAGAAACGGAAGAGAACAGAAAGTATACCTTGCAATTATGAAAGGTCTTTTTGCATCAGACGGTGCTTTAAAAATGCACGTAAACGATATTTCAACAGGTTCAGGCACAGCAGCATATATTTCAGACGGTGCAACACTTGATACAAAACAGTTGCTTGGCGACCATTACGCTTCACTCGGTATGGTATTTATGCATTCAGCGGTTTATACATACTTACAGAAGAACGGTATGATTACAAGAAATCCTATTTTCGACCCTTCACAGTCAAGCGTTGAAATGGAAAGATACCTCGGTTATAAAATCAAGGTTGATGACGGTATGCCTTATATTTCATATGAAGCTTGTGAAAACACAGAAAACACAAAGATTGAAGTAACAGAAGAAAACATCAAGAAGATTCAGCCACATTGTGCAACAACTCTTACAGTAAGCACAGAAGATTCAAAAGTTTATGTTAAACCTGTCACACCAGTATATGATACATACTTTGTTGGTACAGGAGCATTTATCCGTCAGGAAGGTACTCCACAGGGCTTTATTGCCACTGAAACAGACCGTGATAAACTCGGTGCTAAAAACTATCTTATCAACAGATGGTGCCAGATTATTCACCCACGTGGTTTCTCTTGGACAAGCAACGGTGTATATACAGATGCAACTAAAATGTACCCTGAAAACGTTGACCTTGCAAAATCAGCAAACTGGAAACTTGCGGTTGACCATAAAAAGGTATCACTTGCTTGCCTTAGACATAAGATTGGCTAATAATTGCGTGGAATCACGAAAACAATAGAAAGGAGGACTGTATATGTCTTGTAGTTTTTGGATTAGACGAAAAAAGAGAGCAGCTATGCTTGAAAAAGAAAGACAAGCAGAAATCCGCAGACAGGCTTATGAAGCACAGAAACAGGCTGAATCCGTAACAAAGGAAGAAGAGCCTGAAATAAAGGGCGGTGCAAAGAATGGACGTAGAACAGGTAAAAAGTCTTAATCTTGGTATTGACCCAGTAGATGCAAGAACGGTTTTAATCATTGAGAGCGGCTTAGAATGGATTTTGAATAATACTACACTTGAATTTGATATAACAAACATTGAAGAAATCAAGGCTTTACCGTCAAGCGTAAAGCTGTTTCTGATAAAGTTTCTTGATGTTAATGATATTAGTGCAGGGGTAACATCTGAATCGATTGAGGGCTTATCTCAGAGCTTTGACACGTCAGATAAAAGTGCGATGATATGGCAGTTTGCAGAAGAACTGTTATATCCGTACTTAAAAAGCCGTGTCAGATTTATTACGGCTGAAAAACGTTGGAAAGAGCAGTAAACACATTGCTTTTGGTGTCCTGCTTAAAGGGGGTGGTTTTACTCATGAGTGTTAAATACAAATCCGAAACGAACGCTCTTCCCGAACTTACCGAAACACTTAGTACAATAGGCGGACGAAAAGTGGTAATTGGAGCGTTGAAAGGAAAGCACGCATGGCTTTAGCTTGCGAGTATACATGAGTATGGTTAGGTTGTAATATCCCTGTAACAGATAAAATGAGAGCGTGGTTGCATTACCAAGGTGTTCACCTTAACCCTAAAACAACATCAATCAGAATCCCTGAGAGAAGCTTTTTGAGAAGTACGTTTGATAATGACGGCGACAAAATCTTAAAGCAAACAGATAGGCTTTTACGCTTGGTGTTAGACGGTAAATTATCCGTAGATGATATGCTTGATGCTTGTGGAGAACAGTTTGCAAGTAAAGTCAAAGTCAATATGGGTAAGACAAAGCCGAATGCACAACTTACAATCGAATGGAAAGGCTCATCAACACCGTTGACAGATGGCGGCGGTTTGGTTGACAGCATCACGTGGGAAAAGAAGTAGGTAATTATGAGATATTTTAACTTTGCAAGGCTATTGCGGAAATATAATAGTGAGTTTACTCAAATAACTCTTACTGACGGTTACTATGATGATGCAGGCGACTGGATAAAAGGTGAAGCGGAAGAAACAACGATTAACGGTGCAGTTATTAGCTTTAAAGAAAGCAAGATATATCGTTCAGAAGGGACACTTACAACGAATGATAGAAGATTATTCACCTTAGAGCCTGTTCCAAATGCTTTAAAAGGCACAAAAGCTGTTGTTAATGGTATTTTATATAGCATTGAAGATTGTACGGAAAATGCGAAATTCACTGGGGTGTATGCTTATACGTTACGTTACATCTCAGCGTTCAACGAAAAAGAAAAGGCTAAATTGACGGCGGAAACATCAAAGAATGTAGAGGGTGAAAAAGATGATTGATTATGAAAATATGAGACGTATTATAGTAAAAGGCTTAAAGAACTATTTAGGCTGTCCTGTAATACGAAACAATCAGAATGAAACACCACCTGATTATCCTTTTGTTTCTTACACCGTCACAACGCTTATGAGAGCTAATAACGGCACATATGGCGAGTACGATGATAACGTATATAGAAAACCTACAGTCCAAACGTGGAGTGTTACAGCTCAATCAAGCAACAGCTCTGAAAGCGTAAACCTCATTAGCAAAGCAAGAGAATGGTTTGACCGTGCAGGAACACTGTATTTGAATGACAATAATGTAATCGTTCAGTCAGTAGGAAGCATCACAAATAGAGATAATGTCCTTACTGTTGGATATGAATATAAGAACGGATTCGATGTAGACTTCTGGCTGTTTGAAACAGTCGGAGATACTGATACCGAAATCATAGAAACAGCGGATATATCTACTAATCAAATATAAACAATTATCAAAGAATGAGAAATCATTCTTTTTTATTTCAATCAAATAGGAGGAAAATAACAATGGCACTTGATGTTAAAATCAATATCAGCTCAGCCACACCTATTGGCAGCATTGGTTTTGGTTGCCCTCTTATCTTAGAGGAAAAAGCAACATCAGCAAAAGACTATGCTACTTATAGCAACATCAATGAAGTAGTCAAAGCAGGATATGCAACAACTACAAATGTATATAAGACAGCAAACCTTATTTTTTCACAGACGCACGCTCCTGATAAGATTGCTATTTGTTCAACAACAGATAAAGCTACAACTTGGCTTGCGGTTGAAGCAAATGTAAGCAAGGCTTGGAGACAGCTTGTAACTCTTCTTGCTTCTGAAGGCGGTTCAACAGTTTCAGAAGTTATGACTGCTATTGAAGCACAGACTACATATCCAAAGTTCTATTATGCGAACCTTGAAGATGATACTGTAGCAGGCATCACAACAACAGGAGTTGAAAGAACGCTTCTTTGTTGCTATGAACCTACAGAAGATGTTCCTTGCCCAGTAGCGGCTATTGCAGGTGAAGTTGCAGGTCTTACAGTTGGTTCTTATACTCTTAATAATCTTATTGTCAAGGGTGTTGAACCTCGTGAACTCTCGGAATCTGAAATCTCAGCTATTCACGAAAAAGGTGCGGTAACAATCGTTCTCTCAGCAGGAGATACAGTTGTTTCAGAAGGTATCACAGCAGGCAAGTTCTGGGTAGATGATACAGACGGCAACGACTGGATTAAGCAGCAGCTTGAATATAAATTGCAGAAGGTACTTAACAACAATCTTAAAGTACCTTATACAAATACAGGTATTGCAATGCTTGAAAGTGCGGCTGTCAGCGTAATGTCAGAAGCACAGACAAACGGAATTGTAAATACATACGAAGTCAACTTCCTTCTCCGTGAAAACACAACAGAAGCGGATAGAAGTGCAAGAAAGTATGTTGGTGGTAACATCACATATGATATGCAGGGAGCAATTCACACAGTAGAAGTAAACTGTGAATGCAAACTTTAATAAGGAGGTAAAGATTAATGCAGGTTACAAGATATAACGCAAAAGACACATCTGTTGTTGTAAATGATGTTTACATAACAGGTCTTGGTGAAGATATGATTTCAGTTGAAAAAGAAGAAGACTTGGCAAGTAATAAGGTAGGAGCACAGGGCGATATTGTTCGTTCTGAAATCAACAACACTATCTACACAATTACTGTTACAGTTCAGTCTACAAGTCCACAGCTTGGCTATCTTCTTAACTTAAAGGATTCAACTGATTTCTTCCCTCTTTGGGTTATTAATAAATCACTTGGAGTCCGTGCAGGCGGTGCTAAGGCAATGGTAAGCTCAATTCCTGAAATTTCACTCGGTGCAGAAGCAGAAGATATTGAAGTAGCCTTCACTGTTTACGATGGTGACGTTATCGCTTCTTAAAATATCGGTATTAGCAAATAAGGGTGCAAAACGCACCCTTTAATATTTAATTTACATAAATGGAGGAAAGTAAAATGGCATTCAAACCATATACAGTAAAGAAAGAAATTAACGGTACTGAATACGTGGCTCAGTTCAGCGGCATTTCAGCAGCATTAAAGGCGGTTGACAGTAGCTATGTTGACGGCACAAACAATACAAGCGTTGAAAAACTCGCAAAGTATATTTTTGATAATATCATTGTAGAACCAAAAGGTCTTACAGCAGATGATTTTGAAAGTATGGAAGATTTCAACGAGGTTGTTGCTTTCGGTCGTGAAGTAATGCAGGGCGAATTTCGAGAAAAGAAAGACAGCGAAGCAACTGAAAGAGCAAGCAAGAAGTAATTGGAACGGTTGGAGATTAATATTTGAAAGCCGTGGCTCAATGGATTATCGAACAGTGTTTGGGAAGCCTTATATGACACCTCAGGATATAATGGAAGCCAATTATGCACTCGATATGTACATTGAAGCACAACAAAAAGCAATTAAAAGTAAGAAAAAGTAGAAGCACTCCCTTAATTGTGGAGTGCTTTTTTTACTATGCAAATACAGGAAGGAGGTTAATGTATGGCAGATAATGTTATCAGAAGAGATGTCATTGAAGTGTCTGTGGAATCAAATTTGAGTGGATTAAATAAACTTAATGCTCAAATGGGGAAACTCAAAGCATCTGTATCTGAGGGAGTTGGAAAAGGTCTTGATAATGTAAAGGCATCTGTTGACACGTTAGGTAAAAGCACAGGCTTTGAAAAACTCAAAAGCAGTGTCAACGGAATGAAACAATCTGTTGAAGGAACGAAAAAGTCAACAGAAGGAATGCGTGATGCTATAGAACAAGCAGGCAGGGCAGGTAAAGGCATCGGAGATTTAAAAAGATACTTAGATGAGAATACCTCAGAAGCAGATAAACTCTCAAAAGCTTTGAAATCTATAGGCGGCATTGATAACATCAATAACACAATAGAAGATGTAAAATCATTAAGTGAAAAAATCGATGTGCAGAAGCAGATATGTGCAAACCTGAAAGAAGAATATGCCAAAGTTGCAAGTGAAATGGGTGCAACATCGAACAAGGCTTTAGCTTTAAAGAAGAATTTGTTAAGTCAAGAAAGCACCTTGACAAAATTACAAAGAGAACATACCACCTTAGCAAGCTCACTTAATACTATTGATACAGCTATGAAGAAAGCTGCTGAATCGGCTGCAAAGATGTCTGACGGACTTGGTAAAGCATCAGAATCGGCAAATAAAACATCACGCTTTACAAGTACATTCAAATCGGTACAAGCATCTATATTAAGCGGTGAGAATGCTGTAAGCAAATTCAAGTCAAGCATAAAGAGCATACCGAGTAATGCAATCAGCAAAATATCTGATTCATTTACAAAAGCAAGAGCTTCAGCCGCTACATTTACGGCATCAATTAAAGCTATTGCAAAACAAAAAGTAGGCAATCTCAAAACTGATATATCAGCTACTGCAAAAGCATTAACAGGCGGTCAGACTGGTGCAAGAGGATTTGTCACAGCATTAAAAAGCATCGGGAAGATAAGTATAGGCAAAGTCGCATCAGGCATTGGCAAGATTAAAGACGGTTTGCCACAAGCAAAAGCAGCTTTATCGAATTTCGGTGCAAAACTTAAAGATGTCGCTAAAACATCTATGTCGAAGCTTGCAAGCGGTTTGAAAAAGATAGGCAGTACGCTTGGCTCTATTGCTAAAAAAGCAGCAGGAGCGGCTTTTAATGGCTTGAAAAAAGTTGCAAGTGTATCATTCAAAGCATTAGGTGTTGGTCTTGCAGGTGCAACGGCGGCAATAGGTGCATTAGTTAAAGCATCTGTTTCAGCGTACAGTTCAAATGAACAGCTTGTAGGTGGTGTTCAAACACTTTTCGGCACAGGTGGTGCGAACAGCGTTGAAGAATACGCTAAAAGCGTAGGGAAATCAGTAGCAGAAGTACAAGATAAGTACAATGTACTGAAAAAGTCCGAAAGTGCTGTAATCACAAATGCAAACAACGCTTACAAGACAGCAGGAATGTCCGCAAATGATTATATGGACACTGTAACAGGCTTTTCTGCAAGTTTGTTGTCAAGCCTTGGCGGTGATACTCAGAAAGCGGCTGAAAAAGCTGATAAAGCACTTATACAAATGTCGGATAAAATATCAGTCCGAGTAAAATGTATTGAACCTTACCAAGGGTGTGGAGCAGAAAAGCAGCAGGAAATGGCTGCGTGAGATGTCTCTGCTAAAGGGGGAAGCCTAAACCGAAAGGCACGGTAATCCCTTGCGAAATTACAGCATATTAGCTGTATAAACGTTGAACGACTATTCCGAGAGGAAGTAGGTTCGCTATTGGTACGTGAACCGAAGCGATACAGTTGACAAAAATGTAAATTTGTGGTATAATACTACTATACGAAAGTACGGAGGTATTATATTATGTGGAAAGATATTATAGGCTACGAAGATACATACAGAATATCTGATACTGGCGAAGTGTGGAGCAAAGATAGGGTGTGTGTTGATTCACGTGGACGTAAAAGATTTAGAAAGGGTATAAAACTTAATCCCGATATAGCACCTAATGGCTATTACAGAATTACATTAGCAAAGAACGGCAAGAGGAAACAGAAATATCTACACAGATTACTTGCAGAATATTTCATACCGAACCCTTTAAACTTACCTCAAGTAAATCATAAAGACGGGAACAAGCTTAATTGCAGCTTAGATAATCTCGAATGGACTACAATACGAGATAACATTATTCACGCATACAAGCACGGGCTTATACACCACGTGAAAGGTAAAGACCACCCGAATTATGGGAAATACGGTAGTGAAAGCAAGAAAGCAATGAAAGTAAAAGCAACTAATGTAGTGACAAAAGAAACAAAAATATACGGTGCTATGATTGAAACAAAAAAAGATGGTTTTTTACCGTCAGAAGTATCACGAAGCTGCAAATATGGTAGTATTCACCACGGATTTATATTTGAGTTGATATGATATAGTCTACTCCCCTAATAAATATCGGGAAACCGAGGGTATTTCAGGAATGCAAACAAAATGGGTACTGATATGGAAAGTATCAAGTATGCATATCAAGGCTTTTCTAAGCAGAATTACACAATGTTAGATAACTTAAAACTGGGTAAATTGTTGAAATGTGCCAAAAAGATATTTGTATATCTTTTTTTTCATAGCTCAGTATAAACCTTGTGAAAACGATGAAACCCCTAACGTAAAGGCGAGGGCAATATCGTGCGAAGCCTATTAAAGGAACGTGTAACGACTATCGAAGCGAAAAAGCACATCTGAATTTTCAGGTGTGCTTTTTAACGTGGTAGAGTACATACAAGTGTATGGAAGTGCAAGGGGCTGAAAATCAGTCAAGAGATAGTCTAATCTATATAGAAATATATAGCAGTTCATAAGAGAACGGCGTAAAAGTAACGATTTTGCGTGAATATTTCAAAGTATGGCGGCACAAAAGAAGAAATGCAACGACTCCTTAAAGATGCACAAGCAATAACAGGAGTTAAGTATGATTTATCAAACTTATCAGATGTATATGATGCTATCGGCGTTATTCAAGATAAGTTAGGAATAACAGGAACAACAGCAAGAGAAGCAAGCACGACAATTGAGGGTTCAATGAACTCAATGAAAGCGGCTTGGTCTAATATGTTAGTTGGACTTGTACAGGGTGGAGATACATATAAGCAGTGCGTATCAAACCTTGTAGAAAGTGTAAAAACATTTGCGAAAAATATAATGCCTGCAATTCAGCAGTCATTACAAGGTATTGGAGATTTAATTAAGGATTTAGCACCGATAATCTCAAAAGAAATACCGAATATGATTAATTCATTATTACCGCCGTTATTAAGTGCGGCAACAGATATTATAAACGGTCTTGTTAACGCTTTGCCGTCACTTTTAAGCAGTATAACAAAAGTATTACCACAAATAGCGAACTCACTTTTAAACGGCTTCGTGTCACTGATAAGTGGTTTGCTAAATGTACTACAGCAATCAGGCGGTCAAATAATATCAACTTTAGTCAATTCATTGAATAGTGCTGCACAAAGTCTATTGCAATTAATACCGCAGTTTATAACTGTAGGTATGCAGTTAATAGATGCATTGATTCAGTCAGTAGCACAAGCAGCACCAACGCTTATCCCTGCAATAGTAAATGCAGCTGTGGGCTTGGTGAATACTTTAATCGGAGAATTACCTGCATTTATACAAGCAGGTATGCAGTTGTTACAAGGGCTTGTTCAAGGCATAATGAATGCAATACCGTCATTATTACAACAAGTACCTGTTATTATTCAAAATCTTATGAGTGCTTTGACGGCTTCAATCCCGATACTGATAAATATTGGCTTGCAAATCATTACTACTTTGATTCAAGGGGTAGTAAATAATCTCCCTGTTATTATCCAGTCAGCGATACAGATTATTAATTCACTTGTTCAAGGATTAGTAAATATGATTCCAACTCTTATAAGTGCTGCACAACAGTTGATAAGCGGTCTTGTAAACGGTTTGTTGGCAAACTTACCTATTATCATTCAGTCTGCAATACAGCTTGTTTTATCTTTAGTACAGGGGCTTGTAAACAACATTCCATTAATAGTAGGCGGAGCATTACAATTAATTGTCGGACTGACACAAGGCTTACTCAACAATTTACCTACAATCATACAAGCAGGTATTCAAATCATAGTTGCATTGATACAGGGTATTGTTCAAGCTATTCCACAATTAATAGCAATGGTTCCTCAGATTTTTAGTGGTTTGTGGGACGCTATTAAGTCAATAAACTGGATTGATTTAGGCAAAAGCATCATCAGTGGAATATGGGACGGCGTTAAGTCATTAGGTAAAAGCTTATGGAGTGGCGTCAAGTCTATATTTGGCGGTGACAGTGCAAAAGCAGAGGCAAGCAGTGAAGGCAAAAAGACAGGCAGTAGTTTTTCAACAGGTCTTACAAGTGGCATAGATACTCAGTCACAAGGTTTGCAATTGTCGACAAACTTTGCAAGTGGCATAACAAGCGGTCAGGGTGCAGTTACAACAGCGGCACAAGGACTGTCAACACAAACTTCAAATGCTATGAGTATAGCGGCACAAGGAACGACAAAATCAGCAGAAGAAGTTTCAAATCAGATTACAGGCTCATTCAGCAAGATGACAACACAGTTAAATCAATTGCCGTCAAAACTTACTGGCATACTCAGCCCGATTAAGTCAGTGACAGCCGAATTGTCAAGACTTCCTTCTTTGTTTACACAAGCATTTTCTGCATTACCTGCAAAAGTAGGAAGTGTAAGCAGAGCGGCATTGCAGTTTAAAGTGGCTTTTCGACCATTAGCAGCGGCAATTACACCTGTAATACCAAAGTTGAGAATGCTGATTGTAGCTTTAGTTCCATTGGTACAGCCGTTCAGAGCGGTTGCAATGAGTGCAAGACAAATGCAGACATCGTTACAAGGCGTAGCAAGAGTGTTCACATCGCTTGCAAATTCTACAAGGATTGTAAAAGCATCGCTTAGTATGATACCTACGGCAATGGCACAAGTAACAAGAAGCTGTCCGCCGCTTGCATCAGCAGTAAGAACGTTACAGCCTGCAATATCAAGTCTTGCAATACCTTTAATGTCAACAGCAAAATCATTTAATGTTTATGTAAGAGCTATAATAAAATCAACAGCATTATCAAAAGCATTTTTATCTGTTATCAGAAACATAGCAAGTACGCTTAATAGAATAGCGGCGGCTTTCAGACTTGTATCGGCTTCACCTGACTTGTTCAGTTCAGCGGTTACAAGAATGGTAGCAAAGAGCCAAACAATGCTTAATCAACTTGTATCAGCTACAAGAAAAACGTCAAGCACAATGTCATCTGTATTTAATCAGATGATGTCAAGTATGAATAGCGTTCTCAACAAAGGCATAAATCAGCTTGTATCAAAAGCAGGACAGTTGCCGAATAAAATGGGAAGTGCGATAAGAAGTTCAGGAGGAGCGTTAAAGAGTGCTTTGACCTCGATATGGTCATCGGCTGTAAGTGCGTGTCAACCTCTTATGAACAAACTTATAAGCGGTGCGAACTTTGTATTAAAACAGTTTGGCTCGGGTAAATCACTTGCTTCTTGGAAAGGCTATGCAAAAGGTACTGATGGACATCAAGGCGGAAATGCCGTTGTAAATGACGGAAACGGTGCAGAATTAGTTCAAATGCCTAATGGTAATACATTTATACCAAAGGGCAAAAACGTTCTTATACCGAACGCACCAAAGGGAATGAAAGTATTACCTGCTGAACAGACAGCTCAGGTTATGGGCAGACAGTCACCAACATTCAACTATGCAGACGGTACAGGCGATTTTGACGTATTTAGCTTTATAGGTGATTCAAAAGGCTTAGTAAATAAAATTGCAGACGGTATCAACTATGGCGGTATGTCTGGAATAACCTTAGATATTGGTAAAGGTATGGTTACAACAGTAACCGATGAAATGGTATCGTGGGTTGATAAGCTGTTTGAAGAATTTGGTGCTAAGAGTTTAGCAAGCTATGTGGCGTCAGGTGGTGTTGAGCAATGGCGTTCAACTGTTATTCAAGCTCTTAAAATGACAGGTCAGTATAGCGAAGCAAACGTTCAAAGAACTTTGTATCAAATGCAGACAGAATCAGGCGGCAATCCGAGGGCAATAAACCTTTGGGATAGTAATGCTAAAAAGGGTATTCCGTCAAAAGGTCTTATGCAGTGTATTGACCCTACATTTAAAGCGTATGCAATGCCAGGCTTCAACACAAATATTTACGACCCACTGTCAAACATACTTGCATCTATCAGATATGCAACATCAAGATACGGTTCACTTGCAAGAGCATATCAAGGACACGGATATGCAAATGGTGGTATAGCAAACAAGCCAAGTATATTTGGCGAGGACGGAAGCGAAATGGCTATACCGTTGTCACAGAGCAAACGAGGACGTGCTTTAAGTCTTTGGGAGCAGACAGGCAATATCTTAGGTGCAGAGCCAACATATACGCCTGAAAGCAGTACAGCGGCTGTAAACAGCACAACAAATCAAACAAACAATTACAGTCCTTCATTCACTCTTAATTTAAACGGTGCAAGTGCTACAGAGGGCAACAAACGTAAAGTTATGCAGTGGATAAAAGAAGCGATGAATGAAGTCTTTGAAAATCTCGACAATGACAATCCACCAGTGGTTGAAATATAAGGGGGTGTAAAAAGTGAGTTATATCAACAACTTGTATATATTTGTTGAAAATGAAAAAGTAAGCAGAGATGTTGAGGTTTCTTCTCATAGTGTCGAGAAGGGCTTGGATATTACCGATAATATCAAACGTTCACCTATAACCATTTCACTCAGCGGACTTATTGTCGATTACAAGAGCTCAAACGGAGCAACAGTTACTGCAAAGACAGTTTATCAGAATTTGATTAACTTAAATGCAAAAGGGCTGTATGTAAAGTATGAGGGCGTAAACAGCATATCAAATGCAATCATAGAAAAGCTTGAAACAGAGAATACCAATGCCGTAAATGGTGGGTATTCTTTTTCTATGGACATAAAAGAAATCAGAATTGCAAATAGTGCTTATGTTGCACCAAAAGTACAATCAACAAAAAAGAGTGGTACTCAGCAAGTAAAAACATCTGCATCGGATAGTGGGAAAAGGTATCATTTAGTGAAAAAAGGTGAGTGCCTTTGGGTCATAGCAAAGAAATATTATGGTAACGGTGCGTTATATACAAAGATATACAATGCTAACAAAGACAAGATAAAAAATCCAAATTTAATTTACACAAATCAGAAGCTTTTAATACCATAATCATTGACAAAAAATGTAAATTATGGTAAAATGATAAAAGGGATAGGGTAGCTCCCGAAAGTGCAAAAGCCTTATTGCATTTCCCTTTTTGTTATAGTTAAGGCATTACAGAAAGGCAGTAATATGAGTAAATTAATTGACTTAACAGGTCAAAAATTTGGAAGATTAACGGTTGTTGAACGTGCAGAAGATTATGTGGGTAAAAGTGGAAACCGCAAAGTAAGATGGCTGTGCAAATGTGAATGTGGCAAAGAAGCAATCATAAGAGGGTGTGATTTAAAAGACGGACACACTAAAAGTTGTGGTTGTGACCCTAAAAGACATAACAAAAAGCACGGCTTAGGCGGAACAAGGTTATATTCTACGTGGAACGGAATGAAACGCCGTTGTAGTAATCCTAATGACAAAGAATATAAAAACTATGGTGGCAGAGGAGTAAAGGTTTGCGATGAGTGGATTGATGACTTTACAAAGTTTTACAACTGGGCAGTATCACACGGTTATGATGACAACTTAACTATAGACCGCATAGATGTAAATGGTAACTACGAACCATCAAACTGCCGTTGGGTTACAATGAAAACACAGCAAAATAACAAGTCTAATAATCACTTGATAACTTATAACGGAGAAACACATACGATGAAGCAGTGGTCTGAAATGACAGGAATAAGCTATGAAGCAATAAGAAGCAGATTAAGAAAAAATTGGACTGTTGAGAAAACACTAACAGTCCCTGTTAAAGAACATAAAAAAGCTCAGTAAACTATTGACAAAAACTGTAAAAAGTGTTATAATGTGTATGATGAAATTGTGCCTACATTTTTGTCAACATTTCATCTTATTTTTTAAGTGTAACAAAAAAACCGCCTAAATTTAGGCGGTTTTTTATTTAGGAGGTGTAGTATGCGTGACAGGATAGAAATTGATAAAAGCTTGTTGCCTTATAGCTTCGACATACTGCTTGCATCAGAGTGGTACAATCTCGAATTTCAATATAATGAATCGTATGACTTATTTACTGTTACTTTATCGAAAGATGATGAGGTCTTAATTTATGATGAACCATTAATTTATGGAATGCCGCTGTTTGGAGATTTGTATACAAGTGGCGATTTCCCTATTCTCACGATAGTGCCATATGATGAATCAGGTCAGGAAACAGATATAACATACGACAACTTCGGTGAAACTGTATTCTTGACAATAAACAATTTCGAGGACGATGAAAATGAATAACAGTAAAGCTGTAATTACTGAAAACAAGAATTCAAAAAAGTCACAGTTAGTAACTGCGTTGAAAGAATTAAAAAATCAAGTAGATGCAAAAGACTGTGAAATAAAAGGGCAGTTTAAACAGACTGTAATTATTAAGACAGGAAATGTAACTATAAAAAATAGTGAATTGGACTGTGAATTTACAATACCGTTTGATGATGATATAGCTGCAAACACGGCAGAAATAACAGTGTATAACTTATCTGACAACACTATTAATCAGATAAAAAATCAAGCAACTATAACTGTTACAGCAGGCTACGGCAACGATACAGGAGTTATCTTTAGTGGGTATATATCATCAAAGAAAAGTTATTGGAACGACTTAGACCGTATCACAGAAATCAGGGCGATAGATGATAAAAGCAGATATAATCAAACGATTAAAGGTGACGGAAGTAAAGATAAAAACGGCAATGCGGTTACAAGTATCAGCTATTCAGCAGGAAAGAAAGCAAGCTACATATTAAAAGACTTAGTTGAAAAAGTTGGATTGCCTGTTGCTGTATTTAAAGTGTCACGAGATTACACATACAAAGATGAAGTGTCGGTTGACGGTAGCCTATCAGATGCTATTAAACAGTATGCAACTGTATGTGGAGTATCAGCCTATGTATGTAAGCAAAAAATCTATGTACGACCGCTGAAAGACGGAGATAATACGCACTTTAAGTTGTCAGCAGATACAGGACTGCTAAGTGTATCAGAATTTGAGGAAACAAGTGACAGAGAAGAGTATAAAGATACGATAAAAGGCTTTGAAATATCTTGCCTTCTTCAACATCGACTACAGACGGCAAGCATAGTTGAACTGCAAAGCAAAAACTACAACGGTTCAGGGCTGAGAGTACGAGAAGGTACTCACAAATATGACGGTTCGTCATTTACAACAGAAGCAAAACTTATACAAGTGTAAAGGAGGTAAACATTTATGTCAGAGAAAAAAGCACGAATAATGAACGCTAAAGACAGTACGGCAAACTGGAATAGTGCAAATCCAACATTGCTCGACGGAGAACTTGGCTTTGAAGTGAAAAGCAATAGAGAAATATCGATGAAAGTTGGAGATGGTGCTACTGATTGGAAAAACTTAAAATCAGCTTATTGCACACCGTCAGAAGTAGATGAAAAAGTGGGAAAAGCCGAAAAATCACTGCAAGGGCAAATTAACAACATTGTACTATCGAGCAGTGGAACAGGTGACGTGACAATAGAAGTAATCCAAGCAAGAACAGATGCAAGTGGGACAACTCACAGTAACTTAAAAGAAAGACTTGATTTAGCTGACAATGGAATTGCAACCTTAAAGAAAGGACTTAGCACTAAAGCTGAAAATGGAGATGTAACAAACATAAGCAAAACCGTATCAACGTTATCTCAAAACGTTACAAATCTAACCCAAACAAAAGCAAACAGTGCTGATGTGTATACTAAAAAAGAAGTAGACAGTAAGACGGTCGTAGATAGCAGCTTAAATAAAGATTCAAACAATGCTATATCAAACAAAGCTGTTTCTATGATGCTTCAGGGCGTAAATTCTGAAATAGCAGGATTAAACAAAGTAAAAGCAGATGCTTCTACAACGGTAACACACACTGCTGACACGGCGGTCGGAAACTCAACACAGCCAGTGTATATTGCACCAGACGGCACTGTAAAGGCTTGTACGTGCAAATTAGGCAAAGACGTACCTGCAGGAGCAAAGTTTACCGACACAACCTATTCTGCTGCAACAACGTCAAAGGACGGATTGATGTCATCTGCTGACAAAGCAAAATTAGACGGTATAGCAACAGGAGCAACAAACGTTATTGTTGATGATGCAATTAGTTATTCATCAGCACACGCTGTTTCAAATAGAGCTATTTCAAACCACGTTACCAAAGGTCTTGCGAACAAAGTTGACATAGTGGAAGGAAAAGGGTTATCGACAAATGATTTCACAGCAGCATATAAAACTAAATTAGATGGTATAGCAACAGGTGCTAATCACATCATTGTTGACGATAAATTTAGTGAAACGTCAGGCAATCCTATTTCAAACAGGGCTGTTACAAATAACATACAGAAAAAATTGTCAGACTTTGCGGCAACTGATGTTGAAATAAAAGACAACATTTCACATATCAAAAGCGACCTCAACACTAAAGTTGACAAAGTAACAGGAAAAGGATTGTCAACCAATGATTTTACAAATGATAATCTTACAAAACTTGCAGGAATTGCGACAGGTGCAAATAAAACAACTGTTGACACAGGTCTTGATAAAGCTTCAACAAATCCAGTTCAAAATAAAGCTGTATATGCTAAGTTTCAGGGTGTGGATTCGGAAATTTCAGGGATAAATTCAGTTTTAAATTCTACGGCAAGTGAAATTACAACTATTGTCAATGAGTATAGTGCAAAAAACTTGTTATCATTAAAAACGACTGTTAGTAAAGTAAATGCAAGTGGTCTTAATGTATCATTTATTGATGGTGGTGGAATCAGGGTATATGGTACAAAAACAACAAGTGCAAATGGAGACCTTTATTTTGTTCCAACTGCAAAAACTACACTTAAGCCAAACACAAAATATACTCTAACAGTTGCAAATTCCGCTTCCAATGCGATAACTGCACGTATGCATCTTAACGCAGATGGAAAAACCGTATATGCTATTGCAGAAAAAAATAAGACAAGCATATCTTTCACAACTCCTACTGGTAGCGATATTTATGTTGAAGTATATGCCGTTTCAGTGACTGATAACAATCCTATTGATATTACGGTATACCCAATGCTCCGCTATGCATCAATCAAAGATGACACTTTTGTGCCGTATGCTATGACAAACAGAGAGCTGACGGAAAAAGTCGCTGACACAGGGTGGGTCAAGTTTACTACTACTGAATCGTACATAGATTCAGCAAATTCGGATTTGAAATATAGAAGATGTGGCAAGGTAGTAAGCTTTAGATGTAAGATGAAATTCGCAAAAGCAATAGAAAGTAAGTATTTGTTTACTTTTTGGGGCGGAACACTTCCATATTCAGACGTAATTCCAGAATGGGTCACAGATGACAATTTGAATATAGTTGCATCCACTCTGACTTACGACCGTACCAGATGGGTACGAATTTGCAGTTCTAATAAAACTAACAATTCTGTAGGAATACAGATTGAAACAAATGGTGCACCCTTAAGTGCAGACTCATCGATAGAATTCGACATAACATATTTGCTGTAAAGGTGATGTTATGAAACTTAACTTTTTCAATAACTTAGTAGAGCAAAAACTACTTACAACGCATACTTGCTATTTAGGCAAGGTCACAAGAGTTAATGGCTCTTACGCTGATGTGCAGCCTTTGTCACTGATAAAGGCTTTTTCTGATGCAAACGGAAAGAAGCAAGCGTTGCTGCCAAATGTTCCTATAAGTCAGTCTGTAACGGAATATGTAGAAGTAGGGGCTGTAGTAATCTGTGTTTGCAGTGAGAGAGATATATCACAAACAAGACACGGACAATTTGCATTACCTTCTCAACGGCGACACTCGCTAAGTGATTCTATAATTATTGGCTGTCTTAATGGCAAAAGCGGCACGTCAGAAGATGATGTAACAATCACAAAAGAAGAATTTAGAGTAATGCTTACTGCTTAATGGGGTGGTGAATGAATGAAGGACTTAAAAATTGTAAATGGTGATGTTGTTATATCAAATCACGATGTACAGCTCGTTTATGATAAAGAATTGACAATGCAGAAAATCCAATTAATTCTCGGAACAAATCAAGGTGAGTGGCTTCTTGATGAAAACGAAGGTATCAATTTCAGAGTGATTTTGACAAAGCACCCTTCGGAAGAGGAAATATTAAGTACGCTTCGTGAGGGTTTGAAGCAAGTAGACGATTCATTTATTATTACTGACTATGAATTTACAACAGTAAGCAGAAAAATGTTTATCAAGCTTGCAATACAAGGTGACAATGGAGATGAATATGTTGTAGCTGTCGGACAACCGTCAACGCAAAATGGTTCAACGGTATACTTGATAGACGTTGTAACAGCTACTGACAAGTTATCAGCAGGCAATGCACTGTCATTATTAAGTCAAAGTGTTGAGGACAGCGAACTGTATGTGAGTGAACGATAAAAACAATCGAACAGAAATTTTAAAAGAAAATATTGGAGGAAATTATGAGTATTAAAACAAGTTTTGCAAATCTTTGTAGTGTTTTAAAAGAAATGTTAGGCAACAAGGTTGATAAAGTAAGCGGCAAAGGCTTATCAACTAACGATTACACGACAACCGAAAAAAACAAGCTTGCAGGCATTGCAAGTGGTGCAAACAAAACAACTGTTGACAGTGCTTTAAGCACTACTTCGACAAATCCAGTCCAGAACAAGGTGCTTGCCACAAAAATCAGCACAATAGAAACAAATGTAACTGCTGCTGCAACAACAGCAGGAAATGCAGCGGCATCAGCAGCAGCGGTAAAAAGTGACCTTGCAAACTACTATAAGAAAACAGAGACTTATTCTCAGACTGAAATCAACAATAAAATCTCGGCAATTCCAAAGTTTGGAATTACGGTTTGTGAAGCACTCCCTGATTCAAATATATCAAAAACTACTGTTTATCTCGTTAAAAGCTCAAAAGAAGAAACAAATAACTTGTATGACGAATACATATATGTGGACTCTAAGTGGGAAAAGCTTGGCACTCAGACAGTTGGAGATATTGCTGGCTTAACGACAAGAATGACAGCAGCAGAAGCAAATATAAATCAGCATACATCGTCAATAAGCACCATTAACACAAATCTTACTAAAAAGCAAGATAAGCTTACAGCAGGTACAAATATTACAATATCAGGTGCAACAATCAGTGCAAAAGATACAACTTACGCTGCTGCAACAACATCAGCAGCAGGCTTAATGTCGGCTGCTGATAAGACCAAATTGGACGGCATTGCGACAGGTGCAAACAATATCGCTGTTGACGACAAACTCAGCTCGACATCTAAAAACCCAGTGCAGAATATGGTAATCACAGGACAAATTTCAACGATTGCAGCCGACCTTACAGACCTTAAAACTTGGAAAACAAATATCAGCAAAACAGTGTCAGATATTCAGGCGGACACAGCCACAATAACAACAGACGAATTTACAACAATGCTCACATCAGCATCATAAGGAGTGATTAAATGGGCGTAAAAACAAGCTTTGCAAATCTTTGTAGCGTTCTGAAAACGTTGTTGTCGAAGAAATTAGACACATCAGGAGGAACACTTACAGGAGCACTGACAACACAAAATGTTGTGATTAAGGGGACAGTAAATCATAACAATATCTATACAAGAAAAGTGTTAGGTGTTCTTAATATTGGCACTGCATATGTTGGCTTAGACTCAAAATATAAAGACGGCACATATCACCGAATGTGGCGAATACGACTTAGCTCGAACATTAACTTTGCAGGCACAATCAGAATTAATTTGGCAAGCTTCTATAGTAGTTTTAATGCAATGGGAAAAATGTCTAAAACTATAACTTGTGGAGTGATTAACTCTAATATTTATAATAATGTAGGTTACTATGATTCTTTGGGGTATTGTACAGAACTTGATTTCCGCATATCTGAATTGATATGGAACAATACTGCAAGTGCGTGGGAAATCCTTATTTGGCAGAAAAACTTATCAGGTAACAATTCGCCTAAAATTATGGTGGAACTTTTTGGAGGTGTTTTTGACGTAACTGTCCAACCTGTTGAGCTTACCCAAATGACATCATATACAGCACCAAAAGCATCCTCAACAGGTGGCAATAAAGTCGTAAATTGGAATGACTTGCCTGTTTTTGAAACGCCATATGGGGAAGAGGTTGCCACCACAAACCCTGCCACAACAGCAAAAGCAGGCTTGATGTCAAAAGACGATAAAACAAAACTTGACGGAATAGCAACAGGTGCAAATAAAACAGTAGTTGATAGTGGTATTAGTACCACTTCGACTAATCCAGTTCAAAATAAAGCCGTTGGGCTTAAATTTCAGGGCGTTGATTCAGAAATATCAGGGATAAATTCAGTAATTAATTCTACGACAAGTGAAATTGCGGATATGGTCAACCAATATGGCAGTAAAAATTTATTGTCATTGCGCAAGAAAGCCAGCCCAGTGAACGCAGATGGTATCAGCGTAGAATTTCTTACTGACGGCGGAATTAGAGTATATGGCACTAAAACAACAAGTGCAAATGGAGACCTTTATTTT
>ERZ808275.59-NODE-59-length-72800-cov-11.619685_pt1 | contig 72800 bp, 70 predicted proteins | sample MGYA00520894_ERZ808275 | MGnify/ENA primary metagenome ERZ808275 (study PRJEB31516, sample SAMN03275598) | gut metagenome | biome: mammalia-associated habitat; material: feces | host: Papio cynocephalus | place: Kenya | collected 2012-08-03 ... | reverse complement strand
CGTCCGAGCCGTTAGCCGTAGAGCTTTGATTAAATATACGTAATATATTTGTAATGTTTTTATATTGGCATATAGACGATAAGCTCGTGCGATGGCTTTGTGCGTCGGGTTCTATTCAGCAGTAAGTGGGACAATAGTTCGAATTGCAGTTCACGTTGTGCGAATTGCAACAATTTCTCAGCTAACCGCAATGGCAACATCACTGGACGAGGTACGTCCGATACGTGGGAAATATCATGGTTATCCGTGCCTAAATTCCTAACGGCTGGTCTATGTGCCATGGTGATAATAAACCAAAATACACAACGGAATAAAGAGACGGCTAGTAAAAATATTGAACGTCATCTCTTTAAATTTATTTTTTAGAGGTTATATGAAAAGACATAATGGGTTATATAATAAATTAATTGATATGGAAAATATCAAACTGGCTTATCATAATGCCAGAAAAAATAAAACATGGCAAGAACAAGTAAAATATGTAGATAGAAACGCTGACGTGTTGTTAGAGCAGTTACAGCAATCTTTAATTAATCATACTTTTCACACAGCTAAATATAAAACGAAAGATATTTATGAGCCAAAACATCGTGTTATATATATATTGCCGTTTTACCCAGATAGAATTGTACAACACGCTATTGTAAATGTCTTATCCCCGTTGTGGGATAGTATGTTTATTTATGACAGCTATGCATGTCGTAAGAACAAAGGGCAGCATAAAGGTAGCAAGAGGTGTATGGAGTACGCACGGCAATATGAATACTGCTTACAGGGCGATATTAGCAAGTTTTACCCTAGTATTCGACACGATATACTAAAACAAATTATACGCAAAAAGATTAAGGACAATGAGATGCTGTGGTTGTTAGATAATATTATTGATAGTACCAACACTGAGACAAACGTACCTATAGGAAATTTTTTGTCGCAATGGTTTGGCAATTTATTTATGAATGAGTTAGATATGTACGTTAAGCATGTATTACACGTAACACCATATATTCGGTATTGCGACGATTTCTTGTTATTTGGGAACAACAAACAACACCTTCACAAGCTAGGAGTTTTGATTACAAACTTTATACAGGATAGATTATCAATGAAGTTAAGTAAGTTAAATCTATTCCATACGTATCAAGGCGTTGACTTTTTAGGGTATAGGCATTTCCACAATGGTAAAATATTAGTAAGGAAACGCACAGCAAAAAGAATCAAGAAAAGGATGAAATACATTGGTACACAATTAATACATAACACCATCCAGCCAGAACGTGCCTTAGGACAAATTGCTAGTGCTAGTGGATGGCTTAAACACGCAAATACATATAACCTACAAGTTAGCTTACACCTAAAAGAACTAAAAGAGGAGGTCGAATATGAAAAACGTTCACAGATTTAGCGATTTCGCAAATGATAACATTCTTGACGGTGAAAAGAAACGTTTGTCTGAAATCCTTAATCAAGAAATTATTGTAACTAGTTTTAACGTGACACCTAGTAAAAAGAACAGTGGCGAATGTTTAAAATTACAATATGAAATAGACGGAAAGAAATATGTTACATTCACTGGTAGCGTTGTCCTTATAAAGCAATGTAAGGAAAACAAAGACCAGATGCCGTTCGTAACAGTTATTAAACAGGTTGGTAAATATTATTCATTCACATAAGGAGGACTTATGGTAGGATATCCTAAGCATTTAAATACCAAAGAAGATTATGAGTACGTTCGTACTAATTTTCCTAAAGAACAGTGGAAAGCTGATTTTCAAGATTTATTAGACAGCCGTTGTGATTGGTTTAACGATGGCGTGGTTGAAGGACAAGGTATAACTGATGACACCCATAAAGTAGTAACAGATACACAAGAGAATAAATCATATCAATACGTATATAAAGACAACCCTAGTGCTAAAATACATCAACTAGGATACACAGTTGACGAAGTCACTAACATTATCAATGGCAAGTAATTCTTATAGTAGTGGAGTAATTTGGGGGAGTTGCTTATTATATTTAACGGGGGCTTAATGCCCCCTTTTTATTTATATCGGAGGAAATATGATACAAGTAGAATGTGTAACCGCCGCCCTACCAACAGACGTAGCTACAACGGTGAACACACAGGTACAATCACTCGTTGCATCTAAGTATGAGATTTTAAATGTGTACCCTATTACAGTAGGCGATGCACGTTATGTATCGGCGATGATTGTATATAATACTACACCAACTACAAATACATACGTAACACAGGAGGCACTAAGCAATACATTAAGTAGCTACGCTAAGAAAACAGAAATTCCTACTATTCCAACGGTTCCCACTAAGGTATCTCAGCTCGAAAACGATGCTGGATACATTACACAATCCGTAGCTGATACTCTTTACGAACATAAAACTACGGGTGGATAAGGAGGATTATGTTTATTTGGGATGATATTTTGGTGCTCGTTAGCATAACAACGGCATTGTGTAGTGGGTTTAAGTTTATTGTGATTAACCCATTAAAAGAGGCAATTAAGCAAAATACTTCGTTACTCGAAGAATTAAAACACGAATTACAACAAAGTGCATTAGATAGGCGGATGTTAGATAAGCGTATTTCTGCTTTAGAAGCTTTACATAAAGTAAATGAAGATAGATTAGCACAGTTAGAAAAGATTGTACATAGGCTAGAAAGTAGTAAATGAAAACATTTATTTCAGCCATTAAGACTTCTTTAAATAAAGTATTAGAAATCGGTAAAACACCTAAGAATTATCGGTGGATTAATGTTATTCTATGGGCTTATGCATATTTATTTATTATGTATAATGCAGGATGGATATGGAATTGGATGACGACAGGCATTGCTGCCCTTGGTGATTTAATTGCCTTGGGCACTTTAATGTTTTCACCAGCAGCTATCGCTGCACTTATAACTTTTATAAAGATTAAAACTGACAAGAACGGTAATAAAATACCAGATTTTTTGGAGGATAAAAATGAAGGTAATCGACGTGAATGGATGGAGGGAGAACCCAGACCTGGCCCAGGCCCCAGACGAAATTAAAGGAATCATTATTAAGATTAGTGAAGGATGTTCCATTGATGAAGACTTTGATAGACACCTAGAAAACGCTATCGCACAGCGTGTACCGATTGGTGTATACTGTTATACCCACGCACGTGACGCTTCTCGTGCTAGTACCGAAGCGGCTACTCTTATTGAAAAGCTGAATGAATATGGTGACCTTGATTTGTCCCTTGGTATTTGGTTTGACATCGAAGATGGTAATGTACCTAGTGGTAAATCTCCTTTTGAAGTGGCAGAAATTATCATGGGGTTTGTCAACACTATCACAGATTACTCTCATGATATTCCTGTAGGTATTTATTCTGGTTACTACTGTCTTACTGACCAGATTGATGTTGACTCGTTGCCAGATTATGTACGTATCTGGGTGGCAAACTATAGTTCTCGTAACTACTGGGACGAAGAACACCCAGACAGACAGTGTACTATGTGGCAGTATTCTGAATCTTATCCTATTGGAAATGATTATTACGATGTAGAGGAATGGTATGACGAATGAAATTAAAAAGTATCTTGCTATGTTCGCTCTTATTGTTGCCATCTTTATCGGGGGTTTCTGCTCAGGATATTACTATCAGTCAGGGAGATTGGACAGACTTCAAGAACGACTTGATATTATTGCAGAACAACAACAAGAAACAGCTAGAAACATTGGACAAGCAGAAACAGGAATTGACACTGCTAAAGACACAACTGGACGAATCGAGGACAGCGTTGACGAGAGCAGAAGAGTCGAACAATCAACTACAGAAATCCTTGAACGAATCCAAAAAAGAATTGAAAAAGTTGAAGCCGAAAACCGTTAATGTTGGTGTAGGTTTGGTATACTACGATAGTAAAGTGAAGCCAGCCATTAGTCTTAGTTATCACGACGTCACAGTGACTGGTAACAAGGATTACGTTGGTGTATTCTATAATCTTTTGTGAGGTGATATATGGCTTATCAAGTACGTAAACACGAAGCTAAACAGGTACTGGAGTTCAGTGACAATACTGGTGGTATGAATATATCTCTCGAACCAGATAAAATTAATGAGAATGAATGTGTGGACGCTACTAATTTGCAGTTTAATTTTTATACTGGTAAGTTTTGTACTCGACCAGCTATTGATACCCCTATTGACACTGAGTCTCAACCTGTTACACATCTATGGTACGACGCTTCTACACGTATTACATACTTCTTCGTTGGCGGTGCTAATCAAAAGAAAACTATTAAAATGTTAAATGGTGCTGGTACAATTACGACACTTGGTCAAACTACTGGCACCATTGATAAGCCTAAATGTTTAAACTTCGGTGGTAATGTATTTATTGCTAGCGGTCGTAAACTACAGGCTTATCTAATTCAGCCGCCGCCTTGGTTAGTTTCTCAGCGAAACAAACTAGTCACACTTGATGGGTCTAGTGTGGCTGAAGGTATTCTTAATGATAGTCCTAATGTAGATGTGTTGTACTATAAATCTGGCAGATTGGTGTGTGCAGCCAGTGGCGATGATACCATCTACTACTCTTCTGTTGGCGACGCCCTGAGTGAGAAGGCTATTGGTATTGATTACGACGACCCCGACGATGAATCTTCTGCTAAGTATATTAGTAACGTAGGTGCTGATGACTCTGGTAAGTTCTTAACCATTGTACCAATGTCTACCGATATTGTAGTATTCAAAACATCTGGGAACGTATATACTGTATCTGGCGAAGCTCCTAACTGGTATATCTCTTTGGTTGGTACTAACTCGGACGCAGTAGGTGCAGACGCTATTGTTCCATTTGCGAATGATATTGCCTTCGTATCTACTCAGGGGTTGCGTAAACTAACCAACAGTGCTACGTATGGTAACTACAGTACAGAAGAGTTTGGGCAGAAATGTAACCCAGATATTATGGATGGTATTTCTAACCCGTGGCTATCTGACTTACGTGATAGACGTCAGATTGTAGTCGCTAAAAATAACTACAGTGATTTGTATATCTTCCACTATAACTACGGTGCTTTCACCAAGTGGAACTTTGATGGTAGTATTACCATCTACGATATGACAGAAACTCAGAACGGTGTACTTATTGCTGGTGCTCGTGATGGTCAAGGGTTTTTGTCTTATCTCAATGATACTATCGAACAGGACTTTAATGAGTTACCAATTAATCAGGTGTATACTTCTCGTGTTGTACACGACTATGATTTAATTAACTCCCACGTTAACAATATTCAAATTACAAACAACGGTGGCAGTGGAACAACTACTGCTTCTTGTAATGGACATGTGTTTGCTACATTAGATACTGATACATCTATTAAGCATGTCCGCTCGCAGATTCGTGATGAGACATTACAGTATTCTATTTCTACCACGAATAGAATTGATATTGAACATTTAGCGGCAACTGTTATTTCAAGTACAGATGGGAGTGGAGCTAGGAACAATGGCAGTACAGGACAGTGGACTTCTCTCGCTGACGCAATTAACTCACGTTGATTTCGATGAGAAGAAGTTAGAAGAAAAGATTAAAACATATGAAAAGAAAACTGGCGAAGTCTTATCAGAAGAACGTAAGAAATTCAAGTACGTTAAGTTCTGGGACGACGGCAGTTTTCTTTTATTTAATATCTACGAAAAATATTTCCAGATAGGGCCTACTAATTGTAAATGGGAAGCCGTGTGGGAATACGTAACTACAGTGTGTAAGATACTTGGAATCAAAACGTGTTACACGTTTACCAATAGAAACCCAAAGGCTTACACACGATTAACTCATAGTAAATTCATCTCTATGCAAGATGGTTATGCTATTATCAGAAAGGACGTGAACTAATGGGTGGCGGACATTCCAGCTCTTCCTCTTCTCAGGAAGTAAAACAGAGAGAATTATCGCAGGAAGAAAAGGACTTAATTGCGGCACAGACTAGATATATGCAGAGTATCCAACCAGCCGTAGATAAGTTAGTACAGCGGTCTAATAGTTCTATTGATAACGTATATCAACCAGATTGGACTAAGGCTCATAATGACATGTCCAATACATTGAATAATGCTACTAGTCAGATTCAAGGATTGAACAAGTATACTAATCAGTTGGAACAGATTAGTAATGGTGAACTACCGCAGTCTTATTTGCAGAACATGCAGACTGTATATAACAACATGTACAAAACAAGTATGGGTGCTGGCCTCAACGATTTAGCTAGCCGTGGTGTTATTAACTCCTCTGCTCTCAACAATGCAACCAACCAGATTCAGAAGAACCTTACCAACCAGATGGCACAGGATTATTCTAACAACCTTAACCAGGCTGCTAACCTTACGAACAATACTCTTAGCCAGAACCTTAACCTTATTAACTCTCAGGTTCAAAACGCAAATGATAAATACAATCTCAACTCTTCTACGCAGGCTAACAGTATGTATCTTCCGTCTCAGTGGTTGGCTCTTGCTAGTGGTGTTAATACCTCTGGTAATAATACCCTCAACTCTGTTGGTAACGTATACAACAATGCGTCTTATATTGCGACTAATACAAACACTCGGTCGAAGACTGGGTTATTCTAAGCGAGGTGATAAATAAATGATTGTAGCTCCGACTACTCACAACTGGGAAGTAGACCATGGCCCGTTGGCTGGTCTTGGTGGTTTGCTTTCTGGTAACGGTGATGGTTTCTTAACCCAGCTTGCTAACGCCTTCAACGCAGCTCAAGGTGGCGATGGTAAGAGTGGTCTTATTGGTTTGTTTATGCAAGGAAGGAATAACCGTGACGACGCTAAACTAGCCTATGACAAAAATGTAGGTGAAAGTTTGAAGAACGCTAATGGTCTGATTAATGCTGCCAATCAGTACTTAAAAGACGATGGTACTTACGATGTTGACGCACTCATGAAGAACCCTGACGCCCGTGGACTTTTTGCTAACTACGGTATGTACAACCTTAATAATGATAATATCTCTAGTGCGGTTAAAAACGCTCAAGGTTATAATGACACATATGGTGACCATGCTCAAATGGGTTACGCACAAATGCATAAACTGGCTGACTATCCAGAATATAAAGCATTTGACCCACGCACTAGTTATACACAAACAGCACAACAGGAAGCAACTTCTCCAGCCCCAACTAACGGCGGTTTGATGGATACTGTTGGTAGCACAGCAACTCCTACCGCTACCACGCCAGCTGGTGACATGCAGAACCACACTAACAACAACACTTGGCACTTAGCTGATATGGGTTCTTCTACTCCTGACGCTAGTCAGCTTATGGCTAACGCTACACAGGTAGATAATATTAATCTTCCTACTCGTGATAGTTCTTTGAGTAAACAGTCCGAAGAAGAAGGACAAAAGACTACACAAGAAGCGGTCAATAAAGGTATGGAAGCAGCTAATAAAGGGCCAGGTTTACTTGGTTCTGTAATTAAAGGTGCTATCATTGGTGCCGCTACTGGTGGTTCTGGTTGGGCAGGTGCTTTAAATGGTGCTAAGAACTGGGGCCTTGGGCAACTCGGTGGGGTAGGTCAGCTTTATGGTGCCTACCAAGGAATCTCTGACGCTACCAAGGGAACCCCTACAGTAGACGCAACACAGCAGGTAGCACAGAACCCAATGGGTAACTGGCAACAGTTCTCCCTTACCCAACCTACAGGATATCAAATGGGGAACTACGGTTCTTCCTTTATGAGAAATAACGGATATGGAGGATTATTCTAATGGCTACACCAGCTTATTTTGCCGAAGGCCAGCAATACTCTGATGATGATATCCTTGCAGCCATCGCACAAAAAGAAAGCGGTGGCTCTGATGACCCATGGAACGTAACTAACCAATACGGTATGCGAGGCCCATGGCAATTCTCTCCTGATACATATGCAGAAGTCGCTAAACAAAACGGTCTCGATGGTTCTGATTGGTCTCCTGAAAACCAAACAGCCGTTGCTCGTGCCCATATCCATGACCTGAGAAGTAAGTACGGTGATATTGGTGCTATCCAAGCGTGGCTTGGTGGAGAAGGTAATGTAGGTAACGGAGACTTTACTGACGGAAACGGAGTTTCTATTAATCAGTATACACAAGACGTATTAAACAATTTGCAGAACTTCACTGGTCAAGACCCGTCATCTATTTACGGAAAGAACTCTGGCCCATATCAGACTAACTTACTTGAAGGATATCGACGTGCTGGCGGTATATTAAACAACCCTAATGAACCTTTCCCTTCTGACTTTGTACAACGCATGATGGCACAACCCACGGTGAATGCAAGTCAAAGGGTAATGAATGACTTCTTACAAAACCAAGCACCAGAGATTACGGCTCGTGCTATGGGAGCGTACAACCGTAACAAAGATTTCTTTAACGCTGTTAATAAGATGTCTGCTGACGCAGCTAGAGAAGGAGCTGGTATCGAAAATAAGAATATGCAAAAGACAATGGCCGCTCAGTTCGCAGACCAGATTGCACAGAGTAATAGCTCTGCTAATATCGCATTACTTGCTAAACTTGGTGCTGCTCTTACTGGGGTACAGTTCGACCCGAACAGTAAACAACTCGCTGACGCAGGTCAACTGTATATGAAACAAATTGAGATTAACAACCAAGCTACAAAGGCCAACATCGACCAAGCGAATAAAGATAGAGAGTACGCATTAGAGGCTATGAAGACTAAAGCGTATCTCGATAGAATGAATAACGCTGGGTCTTATAGTAAGGGAGGAGCAGGCGGTGGTTCTGCTGGTTCCTCTGGCGGTAGTGGAGGAGGTTCTCCGATTGCATACGTAATCGAAGACGAAGACGCTATTAAGAATAACGTTGATAAATTAATCAACAGTCCTCAGTTTAAACAGTACCAGGACATTATCTGGAAATCAGACTCCTCTCCAGAAGCTCGTGACTTAGCCACTAAAGGTGCATTAAAACTCATTGCAGATTATGGCATGTCTATGGAACAAGCTGGTAAACGAGCTTCCGCTAATAAACTATTTAACGATATTGCTTCGTCTGTCATTAGTCAGGCACAAGAAATGTCTCACCCAGCTGGTACGAACCCAGCAGACCAAGAAGCACAGAACGATACCAACCAAGGTTTGCTTAATGCATACATGAACACGGTAGTTGGAACCTCTGCAAATGGTCAACCGTTGACATTAGCTGATGTACAAAATTCTATGAACTCCACTGACGTAATGGCGGCAACAGGACAATTTATAAATAAATTTTAAGGAGGTTACATGGCAGTAAGATTTAACAATTATCAGCCAGGAGCACAGTTTGCTGCTGCATTAGACCAGGCAGATAGACAATACCAAGATAAGCTGGCTCTTGGTTGGGTTCCATCTGAACGTGACCCCGACCAGGGTATCTTTGGTAGTTTTTGGGATAGCTTTACTAGCTCCGCTGAGTCTTCACTCGGTGGAGCTTTAACGTCTGTTGGTGTAATGGCGGATAGTCCGTGGATAGCTGGACTTGGTGGTGACCTTACACGACGTTCTGCCCAGTACGCAGACTGGGGTAATGACTACGACGACAACCCAAACAAGTCTCGTTATTCTCTTGAATATCTCTTAGACCCACACGGTTTATGGAGTGACGCTGGCGTAATGGCTGGCTCTTCTGCTCCAGGTATGTTATCTGGCATGGCACTTGGTGCCGCTGTTGCTGGTACTGGCGGTATGGCCTTACCAGCTATTGGTGTGTTAGCTAGTGCTGGTCTTGAAGTTGGTGCAAACTTTGGTCAAGGCTACATGGACAAGAAGAGAGATAACATCGAGGCACAGATTAAAGCAGGACAGCGTCCTACTGGTTCTGTATACGATGGTAACATTGACCAAGCTGCATGGGACGATTTGACTAAAGACCCATGGAAGAACGCAGAACTTATTGGCTCTTCTTTCATGGATACTGCTCTTGATGTAGCTACTGGTATGTCTGGTGGTCTTGTCTCTATGGCTGGTAAAGGTTTAGCTAAGGCAGGGCTACTGGACGCTATGGCCTCTGGCGGTGGTAAAGTAGCAGGTGCAATTCTTGGCGACGCAGCTCGTGCTGATACTATGCTTGGTCGTGCTGCTTATGGTTTATCTAAAGCAGGTAGACCACTTGAATTTGCTGGTAACAGAGTGGCTAATGCGTTGGGTGAAGGTGTACAGGAAGCATGGCAGCAGCGTGTTCAGGATGGTATGGATCAAGGCTTCGGTGACGACCGTGATGACGCTGGTAGCTTCTTCCGTGACCTCGCTAATGGTAATTGGGACAACTTTACCGACGACGAAAAGAACTCTTTCAATGCCGCATTCTTGCCAACCCTTATAACTGGTATTGGTGGGGCTGGTATTCGTAAGGCTGGTCAGTACGCCTACGACAACACATTGGGAGAACGATACAAAAACAATAGAGAATATGAAGACTTAGTTAGCAATATGAACATGGCTGACGCTATGCAACAGAACGGTCTGATGAATGGGTACGTAGCAAACAATTACGCACCAGATAACCCGATTGTTACACATTCTGACGTTGACGCTAATACTAATATCAATGTTGATTTGTCTGCACCAACTGATACCGTCATGCCTTCGTTTGCAAAACGACCAGCACCAACTAAACAAGAAATTGGATATGACGAAAACGGACTACCAACAGTTGTTGAAGTACCTCAGTATAAAGATGTTTATGGACAAGTGAAGAGCGAACTGGATAATCAGGTAGTTCATCGACCTGATATCACCTCTGGAGACACTTCTAATGTAGATAGTGCCCGCTCTGAATTAACTAACGGTATCCAGAGTCGTTTACAGGACGTACCAGATATCTTGCAGAGAGCTTACAATAACGCAGATCTCGATACTATTAACCAAGCTATTCCAGAAGGTAATGAAAAACTGTCTCCTCAAATGCTTAACGCCGCTATGCGTGGAGACTCCAATGCAGCTAACTATATGTTACAGGTACTCGGTAAAAAGAATGTAGTTGCAGCAATTAAACAAAGAAAGCAAGAACAGAAGGATAAGGTTCAAGCAGCCAAAGCACAGATTAAATCTATTCAGTCTGAACTGAAAGATACAATCAAAGGTATTGGTGATAAAAACAGTAACCAAGAAGCCATCGCTAAGGCTCAGGATATTATTCATTCGTTAGCCCCTAATGGTAAAGCTGAAGAATTGGCTCCTAGTGTTAAGAGTCGTTTCTTGCAAGTAAACCAAGAATTACTTGACCGTGCTAATAATGGAGACACTAAAGCTATTCGTGACATCTTACGTGCAGTTGACCCGAAAGCTCTAGTAACAACCGAGCCAGCAACAACTAACGTACAGCAAAATGACTATGAACCTTTAGATGAACCAACACAAGAAGGACCGACTCAGGTTCCGCAAACCATTCAAACTGGTGAAGACACAGGTTATTCAACGGGAAAACAGGACGTACCTCAGTCTAATGGTGTAACTACACCTACACAGAATAACGACGTTGTAAAACCGAAAGTTAATATGCAAACACAACAGACACCAAACAATACCGCACCAAGTAACGATTATATTCCTGGCGGTGCGATTGACAACAATGGTGTCACACGTGCCCCGAATGGTGGTGCAGCGGTACAGCAAAACGTTCAAAATGGTGCAAACTCTGGTTATTCAACGCAGAATACACAGGTACCAGACAAAAGCGGTGTAACTACACCTCAGCCTAACGGTACACATCAGAATCAGTCAGTTTATACCCCAACAGGAGCCACCCCTAATACAGCTACACCAAACGGTATGATTAGAGGTGAAGACTCCAATAGAGTTAAATTCATACATTCTATTAATACGCCAGAAGACGTTGAGCGTGGTATTAACGTTATTAAACAGGCAAAGAATAACGGGCTTATTGCTAAACTTGTTGACCATTTGCAGTTTGACCACGCAAGTGTATCCAGAGCTTTACAAGGCTCAGTTGGCGACATCACTAATATTATTAGTGCTATGTCCGATGAAGATTTTGATAAATTCGATAATACAGGAGGCAAGACTAATGCGAACAACACAGACCAGACCACCGAAGGTAGTACAGACGACAAAGCAGAAAAGGGGACAGAAAACAGGGGGAACCCACACCAGCAGGGGAGGGTCAACAACAATGCAAAAGGTGAAAATTCCACAGGCACCGAAGGCACACATGAACAAACTGACGAAAAGAAAATAAATGACGCACCGTTATTTAAAAATGACGGTGGCACAATTGAAGAGGATAATGATAAGCACGATAGAGTAAATGAAGTTCAGGCAGAGACTACTCTCCATAGAGATAGAACTGCAACGACAACCCAAGATAAGGATAATACGTATCATAGCTATGTTGACAACAAACTTTCTCCAGAGCTCGAAACTACTGTAGGAGCATTCTACGCTTCTCAGAATAAGATGTCTTTTGCTAACCTCGTAACAATGTTACCAGACGCTATTGAATACATTAAATTCCTCAACGGAAATCAGAACGTATTTAACGGTGACAAAGCAAAGGAAATGCAGTGCTTGATGAATTATCGTGCAGTATGTGGCTCTTTGTATTCTCTTGGTATTAACCTACTCAAGAAAAAAGCCACTATTGCAAACGCTACTAACTCTCAAGGACAAATTGATTTTAATAGCACTACCAACTTTGGTGAAGTGGCTTCCGATGTATTTAATATTCTTCCAGCAGCAATCAACTCTGCCATCATTACGTATGACGGAGTTAAGGCTGCATTTGAGCGTAGAACTGACGGGAAGCCGTCTGACATCCCAAGTCTGAATACTTGGTTCTACTTCTGCTTGGAAGACGCTTATGACAGATATGCTACGCAACGTGCTGGCAGTGGCCTTGTGTTAGCAGAACATTCAGGCAGTATCGGCAAGAACGAAGTTTATAGTGTGCTTGGAGACTTGTTCCCCCAAAACAATATGTTTACACACGCATTGTTAAGCCAGAAAATACCAGATAGTCTATCTCAGTATGGAATTAAGTCTATGATAGACTTAGTGTCTTGGCTCGATAACGACAAGGATATCGAAGGTAGAAAGACTGGTAGACGTTTTATCCAGAAAGCATGGCAGAACGCTATGCAGCACGGACATTGGAGACAGGAATTATTAACTGGACTTCAAAAAGCTAAAGAAAATAACAACTACAACGATTACGCTAAACAATTCGTTGCAGCCTTTAGTGATGTATTTACCACTCTGGTTAGCACACCAGAAGGACAAGAAGCCTGGCATACTTACCGTAGTATGCGAAAGTTAGATGATATTGTAACAAATGATATCAGGCAGAAAATCGAAGAATCTTATAACAAGAAAAATGGTATGTACGCAGATTACAGCATGCAATTCTTACTTCAGGTTTTAGGTGGTGACGGACGAGCAGATAAAGAGTTCGATGTATATGAGGACAGAGTAATTCAGAATCTGGAAGATAAAATCAAACGTTCTCAGCTCCTTACTAGAGAAGGACGTGCTGTAGGTTTAACTAAATTAGCAATAATTAAACGAGCTATCGAATTAGCTAAAAGTGCAAGAAAACATAGTGCAATCTACGGCGAATACATTCCTCCTCACAAAGGTAAGAGTCAAAATCAAAATGGGTCTACCCAAGAAGATAAGAGTACACTTGGCAGTAAACTTCATAATAGAGATAAAGGTAACGGATATTCGATTAATGCAGACTTTGCGAACAGAGGTCCGTTAAATGCTATCTCTGAAGATTATCGTATGCAAGCAGGACTCGCCAGAAGACTTGAGATTATGTCTTTTGAAATTCAGATGTGTAACTTAGCAAGTCAGCTTGGAGACTTGCATACCTCTGCTCTACTAAAACGTGTTAATCAAGATGAAGCGTATTTGTCGCCTACTGATAAAGCACGTCTAATGCAAGCGTTTATCGTGTGCACGATTGAAAACAATTTTGGCGATATTAATAATTCCGACTTTAAACAACTCTCTAAAAGCTCTGACTCAGAAACAGTAAGAGAATATGGCTTGAAGTTGATTAGTCGTATCAACCGAATGTTCCCGACCACAATTACCAAAAAGGCTGGAGACGTTAACACACAAATTAAAGATTTAGATGAAAATCTAAATAAACTGTGTGAGGAAATTCAGAAAGACCCAATTGGAAAGAAACTGTTCGGTTTAGTATACAGTAAAAACATTGTATGCACATATAACGACGGTGGCGTGTTCAAAGACATGCTCATGACACGCAGAACTCCTACTTTTCCGTGGCTTAAAACAAAGACTTCTGGTAGAATGATGTCTGCTGACACATTCGATAGAAGCAAATTTGTTAAGAATTATGTTGCGAAAGTAAACAAAAAAGCAAAGGAAGATATTACAGTATCCGACATTATGGATTTAGAAAAGAGTAAAGAGAAGAAAAGACAGGCTACCGAGGAAGTATACTCTAATAACATGAAAACCTATGGGTTTAGCAATAGTACGATTCACGACTTGGCCCAGTTTAATGGTGAATGGAAAGAAAATCTGTGGAATAAGGCAAGCAAGAAGGCCTACCCAACGGTCCCGACAGACGCAAAAGCTAGAGCGAAGTACAACAAAGACCGCACTGAGTTCATGAACCGACTTAACAACGCCATCAATAAAGCGAGAAGAGCGGTACTTTCTGTAGCGTCTATGGGAGCAGGAAAATACAACGTACAAGACGAATTAGCTACTTTAAAGATGGACTTTGCGGTTGCCCATGGTGTTACTTCTGTTGACGCCGTACTTCTTTCTAAGGCACTCGCACAGCATATTCAAGAGCTGGCTGATGATTTAGTAAAAAATCAGAAGATTTTCCTTAATACTTCTCATCCAGGGCACAGAGTGCAGCATTTAAATGCTTTTGTATATAATTATGCAATCGGAGACCAAGAAAAAGGCATTGACCAAGGGCGTAGAGCAGCAGAGAAGAAAGATGGTATTGTTATCAGTTACAAGCACGGTTTGTATGCTATCACCCAAGAGGAAGCCGATAAATTAAGCAGAGGTGAGATTGGTAAAGAAGATGTTTGTCATCCGTCTAACCGTGTAGTTAAGAGTGTACGTACTATTGAGGGTGACTTAAAAGCGACAGGGCAGACTACTGGATTGAACCCATATCTTATCGATAATAGAGTTGATAAAGTTTATACCGATACTCCTCATAATGGGTTCTTAATTTCTTCTGGTACTATCGTTGGTAATATAGATACCTTTATCTACGACTTCTTCAGAGTTAGAGACGGTATTTCTAATAATATCGCACTGAAAACACTGCTAGTAGTAAACTCTAAGTTACCATTAGATACAATTATCCACGATGGGCTGGATAACTATATTGCCGATTATGCAGATAAGCACAATATGACATTAGCGGACGCACGAAAAAAGATTCTCAATCAACTAAAAAACGAAGCAGTTAAATTTATGAAACAGGAACAACTCGATATCGGGTTGGAAAAGAGAGACCAAACAAGAATGAAAATGTTTGGTACCGTCATTAACTACCCGAACAGTGCACAGGTTAAATTCAAAGAAGGTCCTAGTGAAATTAGAAACTTGTTAAAGTTTATTGCTAGTATCGTAGATATAGAAAGTATGAAAAATAAGCCAGAACCAGCACTTACGAAACCTGTTGCACCAACGCAGAAGTCTAAGCCTAAGCAGACAGTTAAACCGCAGACAAAACCAATAGCAAAACCAACTCCAGTCAAAGCGACACTAAAGCCGTCCAACAACAATGTAAATATGACAGAAACAGAAAAGTCTCTGTGGGTAGATAGATATGATAAATTATCTCGTGCGTTTAGAAGTGCTTTAACCTCCTTAGCGAATAAAGGTGGCATGTACAGCGTAGTACCAATGAAAGTAAATACTAAATCTACAGTTTTACGAGATAAAGGTATACTCAATGGTACTAAGGTAATGACGCAGGAAGATAGAAAAGCTACCACCACTACAGTATGGACAACTGGAGATTTCTATAGCCCGCAAAACCCATTTGCTGGGGTTCTACGTCTACTCGGTGGATTGCGTATGCAAGACCTTGAAGTACATGTAACATCTCCAGTTGCTACACTGTATGACGAAATCAGAGCCAAACACGGCAATAGCTTAATTGCTTTCTCTGGAGCCGTTAATGAACTCGATGACGCTGGTTTGATTACTTCTGCACATTTGATTAGCTATAAATTAGCACAAAAGAAAGAATTAACATATTCTGATGTTAATACCTTAGTTGACTTATTAACAATAATACAAGCACGAGCAGCTAGTGATATTAATTTCGTTATCAGTGCGGCTCAGAGCGATATACAGACCTTTAGTGTAAATACAAATAGAGACGCAGACCCGACAAGTGCCCCCGGTAAGGTAACAACAACTCCTTATTCTGTAGAGGTTCATGATAAAGTTCCAGGTACTTACAACGTTAAAGCAACTAATGTTAGCGTCCTTAGCAATTTAGCAACAGAAAGAGAACACACTTCTAAAGATACTGTTATTACAATGAATAAAGAGAATGCTGAATTTTTAACTGGTATGAACTTGCACGTTTCTGATAATGCAAATACACAGTTTGCCCATACACTATTTGTTAATATCGCAAGCAAGGTGCTTGGGGTGGCTCCGTCTTTATTGCAAGGTGAAGCTTCTAAAACAGCTAATGGTCTAACATACACTAGCAGTAGAAATATTACAGCAACTAGAAGGTTACCGACTATTTACCATGAATTAATGCACGTCGCACAGTTAGCCATTTATGAAATCGACGGTGCCAAATCACGCTTATTTATGACAAACGAGCCCGTCACAGAGAGTATCGAGTTGGGCGAAAACTTTATATCTAAGCCAAGAGCAAGAATTACTCGTCCTAAAGACTCAACAGAAGCGTTAAGACAGAAACATGTGGCATACCCTATCGTCAAGAATGCACTTAATAAAGCAATGAAAGAATTAAATAAATCTGACACTTTAACTGCTAAGATGATTCACACAATGGGTTCGTTGGTTGACCTCGACGCTCAGACAGAAGCGTGTGTAAATTTGTTGATAGATAGTGGTCTGGCATGTGTCAGAATAGACAAAGCTACTGGTGCAAAACAGTTTGTCACTAAACTTACTCCTGATACAATGTTTAGACTATACAGGAGTAGTTTTACATCGTCAGTAGACCATGTACGTGGGAATATTGCTGGTGCATATTCTGCTTTGGAGTCAGCTATTCTTATCCCGTGTATTTTAATGGGTAATGCTGAAACAAAAGTTGGCAAACTTCATCAAAGTTTAGCACGTGCACTCATGGAAGCATATAGTAGCTTAATCAGTGTTAAACAGCACGGTAAATTTAACGTCAACCAAAGTATCGATTCTGACTTTGCAAGTACCTGGTTGTATAAATCAACAGAACTACTTCGTGCTATCGAAAAAGCAGACCCAAATGGAGAAATGAGGAACTGGACAAAGGTTCGTATTGATGATAACAAATCTGTCAAAGAGGCTATTGCTAATTTAACAAACATCAAGGAGATTGAAGAGCAAGAAAATACAATGTACGAAAAAGCTGAAGAGCTACTGCCTCCGTCTGTTAGTGATAAATCAGAAGTCCCAGACAGTAAAGTAATGCAGGTGCTCCAGCACATTGCCGATAAACGTAACCCAACTATGAATAGAACTGTACAAAAGAAAGGTTGGTCAGCTAGTTTATGGAGTAGGTTTAGGACTCCAACACTCAGTTGGTTTGAAAAACTTATCGACTCAGAAGAAGCTAAACACTTGATTGATTTAGGTAACAGATGTATTGAATGGCAGAAGAAAATGAACGCCCAGAGCGATAACTACGTCAAACAACTCAGAGCTACGCTAACGTTTAAAGGAAACAAAATTAGAACACGTCAACTCCAGCAATACTTCAATGACGCCATTAACGAGGCTAGTGAACGTGGCAGAGACCTCGTTGAACTCTTCGATATGCCAGTAGAAGCTGGTCAAGATGAACGTTGTATGAACCACTCTGAATCTGGTCAACACGCAATGTTGAAGGTGTACGAGGGCGATACATTTATTCAGATTCACCAAATGCCAAATAAGGAAATTGCACAGCAAAAGATTAATGATAAAGTACAAGAATTGCAGAAGAAGTTAGAAAAAGAAGGTAAGAAAATACCAGAAAATCAGGCGTTCTGGTACGATGAAAAGACTGGTACCGCAACATTCTACGCTTGTCCAAGTTCTCGTATGGCAGACGGACAGTTCAAGAACTTGTTTGTATCTGCACCGACACAGAAGGACGGTAAAGGGGCAGAAGCATATACAAACATGCGTATGAGACTGTTAAGAGACGTCATGAATGAAAATGATAAAGCTAGAAGAGAGAAGATGAAAACATTAGGTTTCGATAAGGCATTTATTGACCAGTTCATTAAAGCTCATGCGTTATACAGAGGACTCCTTACTAACGCATACATTAGAGAACGTAAAAGAGAAATGCGAAACGAAGATATTATCGGACAGCAGAGAATTGGTTTTATTCACGCTTATTCTCCTAGGTACTACGCACGCTACATTCTCCGTAAAGAAGTATGGACTGTGTTGCCAAAAGGCTCGTTAAGTCCGTCTAAACTAAAAGCCGAACTTGCAGAAGGTACCGTTGTTAAGTATAACAATAAATACTACCGAGTGCAAAGCGTAGGCCTTGGTTCTTTCTCTAGTAAGTCCGAAAGAGCTAGATACAGAAACGAGCATAAGCTTGCTTCTAACGAAAGATACGTAGAGATGACTAGAGACGACTGGATGAAACAGCACGGCGGCGAGTCGGACGCATTCACTACTCCTATTCATAGTATGGGCAACGTTACCAACTCTGATGTAAGTAAGGCAACCAGAGACATTAAAAAGAGAACCGCTGGCATATTGGTAGATTTCATTAGTAAATACTACCCAGATAAACAGCCGTGGGAAGGGAAAAAGACTATTAAGAATATTGTGGATAAACTGGAACACATGCCGCCAGAGGACAAGGCAGTATATGGGGAGCATAAAGAAGATTTAATTCGACTGGCTAAAGGCTTGAGAATCAACGCAAAAGACATTGTTACTATGAAACAGTTAAAAGATTCTATTATTAATGAAGGTACTCAATTTCTGGCTGGTCGATATGCACAGGAACGGGTATCTAAGAGTGGCAACTACTCCAGAGATGTGATTGGGTCTTTACAACAGTACTTACACGCAGTAAATAACATTGAATCTCTCACCCCATTTTACAGAAATGCTACTAAGACGATTAAAGAATACACTGGCAGAGAATATAGTAAATCAGAACGAGATTCCTTTGAAACCAACTATAATATTATGTGTGACGCTGTTGATGTTATCCTTGGTAGAACACCGAAGCTAACAGATAAACTCTTACGTCAAGTTAGTGCTGGTGCTATTGAAGCTATTTATAAAATTACGCCTCTTAAGAAACTGTTTGAGGCATGTAACATTCACTTCCCAGATATGTGGCTACCGTCCCTTATTCAGTTTGGTTTAGCTTTGCAGGTTCCGTTGAAACTTGGCATGTTGAATGTCGCTACAGGTTTAGCACAGTACGCTCAGTTATCGAACGTATATGCTATGGGTGGTGAAGAAGCATTTGCTTACGCTATGAAGAGAATGCCAGGAATCATGAAGAAAGCACATAATCCGTTCATGGTGCTTAAGGGGGACTTCGATGTATCTGAATATGACGACGCCATTCGACAGGTTATGGCAGACATGAACCTAACCAAAGAAGGCAAAATGTTACTTGAAAAGGACGCTGAGAATGCGTTTAAACGGGCATTAATAGACGGCAACCCAGAGGCTTACGAGCTACAAGCTTTCGACGACCTGTACTCGGCTATACTTGGTGAAGCTGACACAGGTTCTTTGAGTGATTTAGCGAATCAGCTTAGCGATTTTGGTAACGCCTACGAAGGAGAACCCTTGTTGGATAGATTACCTAAGAATGCCAAAAAGTTGTCTGATTTGTCGATGATTCTATTTAGCGGTGCCGATAAATCTATGAGGGTATTTTCTGCTATGGTGGCGGAGTACAATATCAAGAACAGCCCGAAATATGCAGCGTGGAGAGAAGCACATAAGAGTGACACACCAGCTCAATATAATGAAGCTACGATGTTAGAAATGAGAGATTTTATTAATCGTACGAACTTCACGTTCAATAGAGGTATGGACCCGTTACTTGTTGCTAAAGGTGGTTTACTTGCTAAATGCGTATTCCAATTTGCGTCCTATGGTTTCCAGCAATTACGTTTGTTTGAATATATGTGGGACACAGGTAAGAAGAAAGAATTGGCGAAAGCTATCGGCAGTATGATGTTATTCTCTGGCGTTGTAGCTGGTATTCCAATGATGACGATGATGTCTGGATTATGTGAAGCCATTTTTGGTACCAACCCAGAAGACTGGATTAAAGACTTTGTTTTGAGAGCAGCAGGTAAAAGTAATAGTGGTATCTCTAAAGCAGCAGCAGAGGCGTTCTGCTATGGTATTTTTGCTCCTATCTTAGGTATTGATATCAGTAAAAAGATTGGCGTAGCCGATATCATGAAAGACCCAACAGACGTTAGAAACCTCATGGGTCCAGCAGTAGGTATGGCTATCGACTTAAGTACAGCCGCAGGAGCAACATACGACGCAATGATGTACGATAAGTATACCACTGACCAGTTAATGTTTGCTTGGTTTAAATCAGTACCAGCATTGACACGCTACTTACAGGCTGGCCGAGGACAGTATTACTCCTATAGCAAGCTTATGCCAAAGACAGAATATCAGTCTATGAGTGGAACAGATAGAGTTCGCAACGTACTTGGTTTCAATCCTATTGACAATAGAATGAACACAGATATAAACAGATATATTACAGATAAGAACCAAGATTACTCTAATAGCGTTCGAGAGGCGATGATTGCTTACGTAAACAACCCAACGGAAGCTAATTTGGCTCAATTGAAGTCATATGGCAAGACACCAGAAGACGCCAAGAAAGCTGTAGGTAAGATGATTAAACCTAAAATAACAGCAGAACAGGCAGAAAAGATGGTGACTAAAGCAAAGAACGACAACGCAGATGTTGTACGTAATAATGTACGTGCATTAGGTAACATGCTAAACTAAGCATAATAAAAGGGAGGCGGAAGCCTCCCTTTTATATTGCCTTAATCTAGTTTAATGCTATACAAAACCTTAGGTAGTCTAAACAGGCAGTGATAGACTGTCTTTTTGTTTCGTTTATCATCAAGTCTTTCCCACACCCTAAATACAGTATTCCCAGGAAGGATGTGTCGTATTGTATTAAGAGTTACATCCATCACCTCTTCACCTCTTATATTCCCAATCATCTTTCGGTCTATAAATAACTGTATCTTGTGTTGCGTCGATAAACTCATAAGGGAACATCTTGCACCACGCCTTATGTTTATCTTTATCGGTCACATTGTTTTTATCGACACACACAGCTCTCCATTTAGGTTTAGTCCGCTTATCACGAATATGCTTTAGCTCAAGCCACCCTTCGATAAAACCTCTCCACCACGCCTTGGCGTGCCAAATAATTTCATGTTCTTCGTTCACACGATAGTTCTTATACTTCTTCTTCCACATGTTTATCACCGTTCCTTTACATCACTGTGTACCTCTAAGATTAAAGTTTTATATTGGTTAAGGTACATGTGCACAATTTCTTTTTCGCTTACGTGTTTTGGCATATTGTCTAACGGCCAAAAATCTTTAACGTGTTCGTCGTACATTTCGTGAACCCACACGTGACTAGGTGGGCACTTAACCCAATCCCATTTCTGTACAATATCTTCAACTGTCATCTTCCTCTTCCTTTCCTAGTACAACACAAAGAATAGGTTCAAATAAGCCAAGCTCCCAACCGCCATCGTCATCATATCTATGAGCGGCGAAGATATCTGTTACCTCTTTATCCATCGCTCCTTCATCAATATCATTCTTATCGTGGTATAACCAAGCGTATTCATGATACTGTTCGGAAATAATTTCTAACGGTTCTCCATCGTGAACACCTTCAAGCAACTGTTTTAATGTAAGCATTATTTCACCACTTTCTTTAGTTTTAACTTATTGTATACTTCATCGAAACCTTCTAGTGCGAACATTACACCGCCATACATATCTTCGTAGGGATCATAGTAACCTGCGTCTTCTTCGCTACAAAAATCACCTGGGAAATATAAGTCGCCATAGAAAACTCTAACCTCAAGATTTAAAACTTCTTTTGGGATAAGTGTTTTATCTCTAAATAATACGTCAGGTTGACGCCATTTGTAGAAGTTTTGTTCTTCATCGCTACGGGCGTCGCATACACGAATAGCACCATCAGCATGATATCGCCATAAGTAATCTTTAAGTTTCATAAGGTTTCCCCTTTCCAATGTGTGTACCTGTTACAGAGCCAGGAATATAATCTTCCATAGTCTCTAAATACCTTGTTTCTCTTTGTTCCCATACCTCTAATGTTTCTTTAGCATTTCTTATTGCGTCACTACGCTGAAGTCCACAACGCTTCAACGCAGATATAACATCTTTATATTCTAACACTTTGTTATGAGCTTCCACGTAATTGACAAACTCATACATCCACCCTGATGGTACTGGAACAACGTAGATTACTCCGTTCACTACCTGTATTTTTTGAACATCAATATTACGCCATTCTTTCAATACTTGACGTTCATCCATAGGTAATACATTCATCATAATAATATTTTGTTTGTAGTCTACAATAGTTACTCTTCTAATATTGTGGTCTATAATCGCCAAGTTCCCAAGCTGCATGTTTTCCTACACTCTCCTTCTCTTCTTTTACTAATTGTGCTGCTTTAATAATCATTTCATTTTCCGCTTTACGCTTTTCACTTTTTCGTGTAACAGCAGGGTAATACATTAAATCAAAGTGCAAAGTGAGCTGGGGTAATACATTAGGTTCTCTAGCTATAGATGGATGAACGTATAGAATCTCAGCTTCCCTCAAGTCATCACTCATATCATAGAGGTCGCCACAAAACTCACAATGCCTATTATCATTCTCGAAATCGTGGAACACATACTTAACAGTATATCTTACCGCCCTCCACATGTTTATAAACTCAGCGACTGTCATCATCGTCATCCTCCTCATCGTCTGGAATCACATACCACGATTCGTCCACAGACGCAATCGCATAGATAACAATAAAGCAGACGCCAACGATTAGTTCGCTGCTCATGAACGCACATACTGCACCAATAAATGCACAAATAGAAACCACGTTTCTAAGAACGGCGATGATATAATTCATCCAATCAAACATACACTCATTCCTTTCTAACAGAAACCAAGCAAATGAAATATAAATGGAATACCAGACATAAGAACCAATATTCCAGCGACAGCATAACCCACCATCACGATAGACAGGGCTAAAAAAATAACAGTATAACCCATTTCTTTTAGGGTATTAATGGCTTCTTCTTTATTCATAGTAACCTCCATTACCAAATTAATAACACCCATGCTACAGAGAAGAGTGATAACACGGCGATAATTTCAAGACACCATACCGTACCAACAATAGGAGCAGGAGCGTTATCGTACCACTCCTGAATACGATTATCCCATTCTCTAATCTTTTCCATCTCAACCCTCTCCTTTCATCTGTATACATTATATCATATAATATTAGTTCTGTCAAGTACTTTTTTTAATTTCTTTAAAGTATTTAATACCATCGCCTTTATGTGACTAACTCTTTGAGTTACTCACACACGGCTTCGAGTACTGGAGTACTGGACCATGCCCTCACACCACCATTTAATCTGTGACTAACCATGTGACTAACTCTTTGAGTTACTCACAAGGTTACTCACACGTTATCAAGTTCTTATTTTTTATTCTTTATTAATTATCTTTAAGGTTTAAATCTTTATGTTAGACAGTTTGTTTTCAGCTCTGTGTCTCGCCTGACGGCGAGGGATGAAACTCAGAGCTGAGGGAGTGAGAAGGTAGACGCCGCATAGTTGACAGCGTAGTGATGTTTTACTACACTGAACTATGCACGTCATACCAAACAGAAGAACGGAATGAAACCCGTCGCCTCGGTCGTTTATCGGTTGGTAACACACGTAGTTCTCGAAGAACTCAACCTCACTCAACCCTTGGTAAGTGGTTACCTGACGCCGTCTTTCGACTTGAGCCTCCAGCCTTAAATTTCGGGCGTGGTGTTTAATCCACGCTAAAGTTTCTCCCTTTAACGGACATTACTTGGGCCTGACCTCCGCAACGTGTGGTGCGTTCACAGCCTTCCCTGAGACACCCATACACAAAGTGCCCTGATTTCCTGCGGTTGGGTAATACTACCTTTTGAGTTTCGGTCAACGTGGTAAGTAAACACCGTCTATTATTATCTAAGGAGTATGCGTAATAATAGAAACCGCTCGAATCTTAAATTGTATCCACAACATCTTTCATATGGAGGCGGCACTCAGAATCGAACTGAGGATAGAGGTTTTGCGGACCTCTGCCTTAACCATTTGGCTATGCCGCCATCAAGTTTTCCTATGTTTATATTATATCACATAGTTCAAACTTTGTCAAGTACTTTTTTCAAATTTCTTTGAAGTTTTTCTTGACAATTATATTGTATCATACTTTGTCAATCTTGTCAACTACTTTTTTGAAAAAGTTTTTGAAAATCTCTTGACAAAAATTGAAAGTGGTGTTATAATATAATTGAAGTGAGAAAGGGGGTGACCATAATGAAAGATAAAGAACTTATGAATCTTGGTTTCGGTGTGTATATTCACAAGGCAGACGTGCTTGGATTATATGGTGCAGGACAGAAACATACAATGAGACGTATGACTAGTAAAACGAATGCACCATTACCGAATCAGGTGTTGAACAATCTTAATGGGCGTGAGTGTTTGTCTTATGTAGAAACACCGTTCCATATTTATCTGTGTGCCTACCCTGTAGAAGTATTAGTTGAAGAATATACTGGTAATCATACAGAAGAAGGAGACAGACTCCGTGCTACGTATGACTCTGAAGATTATCTTGTGAACTATCAGAAGAGTGAACACGATTCGTATTATGCTTTGTACATGAAAAAGATGGCAGAAGCTAAAGAAGCTACTCGTGCAGAATGGGATAAGCTACAGTTAGAGAAACAAAGAAAGGCGGCGGCAGAAAGTGACGAATAGTTTTGTTAATCTACATCAACATTCAGACTACTCGATAGGTGATGGGTACTGTACGTTGGATGAGATTATAGAAAGAGGAAAAGAATTAGGCTATAAAGCGGTCGCACTAACAGACCATGGGACTACAACAGGATTGTATGCGTTCTATCAGAAATGCAAGAAAGCTGGTATTAAACCTATCTTGGGTATGGAAGGTTACTTCTGTCCCGAACCAGAGATGAAGAGTGGTGAGAACTCACACATCCTATTGATTGCGAAAGATATTAACGGTTTGCGTAATCTGTATAAGTTATCTAGCATTGGTGCGAAACAGTTTTACAAGAAGCCACGTATTGGTATTGAAGATTTGAGAAAGTATCACGAAGGTTTGATTTGTACGACCGCATGTATCGCTGGTTTCTTTAACAGATATCCAGGTAGTGTGGAAGAAATAGCAAAGATATTTGGTGATGATTTCTATATGGAAGTTCAGCCACACGAGTTCGAGGAACAGAAGGAATATAACGAATGGGTTTGGGACTGTGCTATGGCTCATGATTATCGTGTAGTTGTTACTAATGACGCTCATTACAGTCGACCTAGTGATGTACATTATCATGATTTGTGGGTAAGCATTCGTGGTACGTCAGACGCATATAGTAGTCATGACTTTTACATGATGGATGGCGATGAAGTTAGAAAGAGAATGAAGAGTTCGTGCTTTACTGATGATGTGATTAGTTACCTGATTGAAGAAACGAATAACATTGTCGATAAGTGTAATGTTGTTATACCAGAAGGGGGCGACAATTATCCTAAATACAATACTAAAGACCCTGAAAGAAAGATTCGGGATTGGTGCAACGAAGGGTGGAAGCGACTACGAATTTCAACCAAGCCGAATAAGAATGATTATGTGGTACGAGTTGAACGAGAGTTACCTGTGCTTAGGAAATGCGATTATCTCAATTATCTCTGCATTATCAAAGATATTATTGGTTATTGCACTGAGCATAATGTACTTACTGGGTTGGGTCGTGGCTCTGTTGGGGGCTGTTGTACGGCTTATCTCTCTGGCATTACTCAGGTAGACTCTGTAAAATGGAACACAATCTTTGAACGCTTTTGTAATGAACAACGTGTCACCCCTGCGGACGTAGACTGTGACTTCGAGAGTGACAAACGTGATGACGTTATTGATTACATTAAGAGTAAGTATGGTGAAGTGTATCACGTTAGAACGATGAACTACATGCAAGAGAAGGCGGCACTCAAGAGAGCTGGACAAGCGTTGGGGTTGTCTTCTATGTATGTTAATAAGATTAGCACTAACTTTCAGAATTGGAAAGGAGTTAAAGATGAGAAACTCAGAGATGTTGCTAGGCATTTCTTTGGACGTTTACAGTCTTATGGCATGCACGCCAGTGCCGTTATGGTATTCCCTCGAGACCCTACTGAATGGTGTTCGATAGAGAAGCAGGGAGAAGATTTTGTATGTGCTACTGATTACCATGACCTTGAATCACAAGGGTGCTTGAAGTTAGACTTGTTAGGTTTAACTCAGTTGTCTATTGTGCATACAATGGCGGATATGATGGGCGTTGATGTTCGTCGGTTGTGGGATAACATTCCAGAACAGGACGATGTAACATGTGCGTTGCTTAACGCTGGCATGACTGAAGGCTGTTTTCAGATTGAGTCTGCGGCGATGAAAGGGTTCATTAAGTCTGTATCTATTCATAGTGCCGCTGACCTCGTACCAGTCATGGCCTTGTGTAGACCAGGTCCACTTGATAGTGGGATGGCTAAGGACTACATTGATAGAAGAACTGGACGTAAACCAGTAAAGAAATTGTACCCAGCATATGATGAGATAACTAAAGAAACCTATGGCGTTATCTTGTATCAGGAACAGGTTATGCAGATTGCTCAGGCATTATGTGGTTACTCTCTTGGTAAAGCTGATATCTTACGTAAGGTTATTGGTCGTAAGATTGTGGAGGAAATGGAACCAGCCATGAAAGAGTTTAAGGAAGCTGGCCTGAAGAATGGTGTGCCAGAAGATGTAATGGCATACCTTGCTGATAGTATTAGTAAGTCTGCTAATTATTTATTCAACAAGTCACACGCAGTGGCGTATGGGCTTACGTCATGGAGAACAGCTTACCTTAAAGCTAATTATCCAGAATACTATATGGCTTCTCTCATTGAATACAACAAAGATGATAGAGCCAAGGTAGCGAAGTACATTGCACACGCTGTGGCACTGAGGATTAATGTGCTTCCGCCAAACGTAGAATCATCAGAATCGTGCAAAACGTCGTTGAATAACGAGAGTTTGAAGCGTACCTACGTGCCTAAGTCTAATTACATTACCTTAGGTTTCGACATGTTAAAATACGTAGGAAATGCATTTGACAGTTTGGTATTCGGTAGAACAGGAAAGGAATGGATAGATGACAACAAGAAAGCTAACAAGAGAGTCCTCGAATCAATCGTCAAGTCAGGAGCACTGGGTGACAATCGAGGCGAATTGCTTTGTTACATCGAGTGGGTTAAAGATACAAGGAAGAGTAAGCCGCCTTTTGTCTACGTTAAGAAAGAAAACGAGCAGTCTAATCACGACATGGAGATCGAGTCTATTGGATATGCTTTTTCTAGGGATGATGGCTACGTTCTTGATTTGTGTGACGGAGTTACTACTTTCCTTGTCACTGTAACAAAGAAGAAAGCACATAAGACTAAGCAAGGGAAGCCAATGCATTTCATTTCTGCTTTGGTTGACAATGTTCCAAAGGAGTTGGTGGCCTTTGACAACAAAGGGAATAATATTGAAGTTAATAGAACTTATATTATGAGACTTAGAGGAACAATGATTATGGATTATACTTTGGCAATTAGAAAAAGTTGAAACTTTTTAAAAAAAGCACTTGACAAACTGTGAAAGCTGTGGTATACTAACTATAGTGAAAGGGAGTGATGAATATGATTGTTACATTCTTTGCTACATTAGCTGGTGGTTTTATCGGGGTGATGATTGGAGAACTGACGGCCCCATATATTTTTAAACATAAAGGAGAAGATAAGGAATGAGTTCATTAGATATGGCATTGGCAGAATTGAAGAAACCGTTTGCACCTAAGGATGTAGAATGGAGAATTCAGAGAAAGAGTAAAGACGGACAGAAGGGAATGGCGATGGCTTACATTGACGCTCGTGCTATCTCTAATCGTCTTGATGACTTGGTAATGAGAAACATTATCGACGGTTGGTCTGTTGATTATAGACCTATTGATATGGGTACTATTAAACAGCAGAAGCGTGGGTACGATACTGAAGTACCGATTAAAGGTTTCACTTGTACTATCACACTGAACCTTGGGGATATGAGTATCAGCCGTGAAGACGGGGCAAACCTTACTGATTTTGAACCGTTCAAAGGTGGCTTGTCTGGTGCGTTTAAACGAGCTGCCTCTATGTGGGGTATTGGTAGATACCTGTATGATTTGCCTACAGTGTGGGCACCTATTGATAATTGGGGTAACATTACGCAGAAACCTAGACTTCCACTGTGGGCACTGCCTGAAGGGTACGTTGAACCAGATAGTCCAGAACCGTCTACCCCACCTGAACATACGTCATCGTTCGCTGGTTCTGAAAGTGCTTTCGGTATGCCAAATGATGACAACCCATTCACTGAAGATAACAGTGGTGGCGGTGAAGGAGAAATGATTTTCCCATTTGGTAAACACAAGGGTAAGAAATTGTCTGAAGTTCCACCAGATTATATGAAGTGGTGCATTGAAAACATGCAGAGACTTGACCCGAAACTGAAGGCGGCGATGGAAGCATACTTGAATAGATAAGGAGTGATACCGTGAATAATCTTGAGAATGTTATCAAAGCGAAACTAGACCTACGAGAATACGTAAGCCAGTACACAGAGCTAAGAAGAACTGGTAACACATGGAGAGGGGCTTGCCCGATTCACGGTGGAGAAAACAAGTCGGCGTTTACCGTATTCCCTCACGGAACATTCTACTGTTTCTCGTGTGGGGCTAGTGGTAATGTGATAAACTTTGTAGCTGAACACGAACACATAACATACGAGGCGGCTACTGAAAAGTTAGCTGAGATGTTAAACATTGATGTATCGTCTAGTGTAGAATATGTACGACAGAGAAACATTATTCAAGAATACAGACACAAGGTAGACACAGCTCAGAAATATTTGGAAGAGAATGAAGGCGTTAAAAAGTACTTACACAGACGTAAGATTAGCGATGAAGTTATTAAGCTCTTCCATTTAGGAGCTGACCGTAAGGACGGGGGTAACTTGATTATCCCCATCTATAATATCAATGACCAACCAGTAGCGATAGCTAAGAGATACTTTAATGCGAAGTATAAATACAAGAACTCTAAGAATAGTGAAGTGTTCGATAAGAGTGAAACGTTGTATGGTTTGAATGTGTCGCACAAAGTTGGTGGTAGTACACTGTATCTTGTTGAAGGATACTTTGACGTAATGTCTGGTACACAGTTAGGACTTCCGACTGCTGGGTATTGTGGAGCTGAGATTGGTAAGGAACAGATTCAACTACTAAATAAAACGGTTCCACCGACTACACAGATTGTTTTGGTTCCTGATATGGATGAGGCAGGGCTCAAACATATTGATAGAGTGCGTGATAGATTTAATTCTATAACACGCTTTAATGTGAGAGTCCTCCCACTTCCTGATGGGTGTAAAGATTTAAATGACGCATTAGTGAATGACGTTGATGTAAAGAGTTTACCCACCGTATACATTGACCAGTTCGTTCTCACACGGAAACTGGATGAATGTAAGTCTATCGAAGACCAGTACTCATACGCTACGGAGTTTATGAAAACAGTTAAGAACCAGATGGTTAAAGCTGACTTAGTAGACTTGTTAGCCAAACGTTGGGGAAAAGACGCTAGTGATTTAAAAGAAGCCTTTGACTTAGATGAAACAGAGATTGATTCACTAACTGATGAAGCGTCCACGTTGTATGATTGCTTGGGTTCTCTTGGTAAACTGTACGAGAAAGGTATATTTAAGACTGGTATTGCTGGCGTAGATGATTGTGTCGGTGGTATCATGAAAGGACAGGTGGTTGTTGTGGGAGCGTATAGCGGAAGCGGTAAAACTTCTTTCGCTATCGACTATATCTTAAAGAGTGTACTGAATAATGATATGAGAGTTGTGTTCTTCTCACAGGAAATGAGTAAAGGTAATGTGCTTGAATGGATACTGGCGAAGCTAATTGGTTGCCCGTTTTATCAAGTGCGTGAACACTTTAAAGATTCTGAAGAGATTAAGAAACAACTCGATAGGATTGGCAATAGATTGATTATCATCGACAAGAACGGTGTCACCATGGATGAAATTGATAGAACAATATCTGCGATTAATGCCAAAGGTTTGTTCGATAAACCAGTTGACATGGTGGTGTGTGATTACTTCCAGTATCTAAAGGGTACGGAAGAGTATGACGGAGCGGCACAACAGGCAAAGGCTATGAAGAGAATAGCAAAAGATAAAGACTTAATCTTTGTAATGTTAAGCCAGCTCAATCGCCAGAGTAACCAGTATGAAGAGCCAACGATGAATCTACTGAAAGGTGCTGGTGACATCGAAGCTAGTGCTGATATCTGTTTGCTAATGTGGAGGCCTGACCTTAGACCAGGGATTGGATTGGAGGCTGAACAGAAGTGGCATGGTATTACACGATTCAATTTAGCTAAAGTCAGAGGTTACCAATTAGGTTCGACAAGATTTATGATGAAGTGGAATAAAGACAAGAGTATTTTAGAAGACTACGAGGGGGAAGAGTAATGCCACTAACACATTATAGATGTCCAGACGGAAGAGAGTGTCCAGTTAATGAGTGCCTAAAGAAATGTAGGTTGGCTGGTAAGATTAATCCGACTACTGGTATGTTGTACGTACCATGTGGTAGGTGCTTATCAAGACGAGCGTTACTTGCTATTGCGGCAGAAAGACGGTGGACTGGCAAGCCTAGTACAACACAATTACTTAACGGTACTCTCGAAGAATACCTAAAGCTAACTGAGCCGTACACCATTGACCCAATGCAGTCAGTGTTTGCACTACATGGTACGAGTGTTCACGAAGCACTAGAAGATAACACAGTAGGTAATGCTATGACTGAACAGAGATTGGACGACGGTGTATCGACTGGTGCGTTCGATTACTTTGATGAAGAAGCAACCGAAGAAGAGAACACTGGTTACTTGTACGATGATAAAACATACGGAAGTTATAAAGCCGCTAAGGTTCTTGGTGCCGTTAAACATAAAGAACAGGTTGGTGTATTCAAGAATGGTAAGCCAAAGTATAAAACATACTTCACTTACGATGGGGTACATGGTAGTGGTAGACTTGACCTTGCAATTCAGCTCAACGATTATCGTATGAAGCTGAAGAAATGTTTAGGTAAAACTGCTAAAAAAATGATTTGTGAAATGATTGTCAGAGATGGCAATACTTATATGGCTGAGTCCCGTGGCGTTATGCAGCCAGCATATCTGGTTGAAGTCAATAAGATTAGCGACCATTGGGTTAGCAAATATATGAAGGCGAAAGCCGATAACTTAGTACACGCTATGGAAACAGGGCTACTTCCTAAGCAGTGTAGTTACAGAGAACGTTGGGGAGGTATGAAGTGCGAGAGATTCTGTAACGTCAAAGACAAATGCCCGTACGTTAAATGTTAAAGGAGATATGACTATGAAAGATGAAAACGTATTGACACCAACGATGGAGCAGGTTGTTAAGGTGAATGTTAAAGTAACCGTTAAAGGCAACGGTGTGGATGTGGATGTACATTCCGATGACAGTGCACCAGCTATGGCTACCGCATTGTTCTTGGGGTTGATGGCTACCTATGGTATTGAAGAAGCTGGTGCTAAAGAAGTATTCGATGTGATGATTGATAAGATTGCAGAATTGAAAGGGGACGAAGAAGAATGAGTGAAGCTAAAAAAGTTACAGTTACATGGGCAGATAAAGACGACGGTACTGCTGATATTCAGTTTGACACTAAGCTGAAAGGCAATGACGCAGCACAGGTATTGCTTGGCGGGCTTCTTGCCTTGATGGGTATTGAAGACCACGAAGCTGTGGTAGATGTAGTCAGAACATTGAACAAGTATTCCAATGGCGGAGGGGTGACTAAGCGTGTTGAATAAAGCAGACAAAGAAAGACAAAACTTAGAAGCCATCGCTACTATTATGAGCCTAGTTAGTGTTGGTGCTATGCCACCAGATAAAGCATTTGATATTATGGCTGGTATTGGTAGACGTAATCACGAAGAAGAAGTGAAGCAGACAACAGATGAAGTACCACCGCCGACTGAACCACCGTGGAACGATCAAGCTATTTATCTGAAGTTTGTTAAAGATAAAGTGAATGAGATTGTTAAGAAGATTGAAAACAAACAGTCTCAGTATATCGGTGATGATATGGTGCTTAGTGCTATCACTGATACGGCAGATAAGATGGTGGTCGGTAGGCCTTCGACCATTGATGAAAGACTAAGAGTTATTCTGACTCTGATGGATAAGCATGTAGGAGCATTAATGAAACGTGGGACTGCACTTCCAGACCTTGAAGATAGACTCACCGATATTATTGTTTACTGTTTCATGGCAATGTATTTACTTGACAAAGATATTTTCTTTGTTGATTTAAAAGACAATGCGAGCTAGCAAATTTCTAAGGGGAAATAATGTTAGCCATAGTACGGTGAAAGGTAAGAAAAAGAAAGACCCATTAAGAGTTGCGATGGGTAAACGTAATAGACGTAGTGGTAAAACGTTTGAACGTAATGTGTTAGCTAGGTTGATATCATTTGGCTTGTCTGTGTTTAAGACACCAATGAGTGGTTCTTTAAAGGCGAGTGGTTTAATCCCTTGCCTTAAAGACCACATGGCTAGCGACTTACAGATTCAGCTGAAGGATAATACTTACTTAGTAGAATGTAAACACATGTCGACACACGAGAAACTATTCAATGAGTTACCAGATGTTGACTGCTATCACTATAAAGGTTTCTGTTACATGATGAGTGATGACGCTTTCCTTAGCTACTTGTGTGGCGGTAAGATTAATATTATCGAGAAAGAGGATAAGCGTAACAAATGGTTACATAATTTTTTCAATCAAGACAATAGCCACATTGTTGTTCTTGGTTACAACTATCGTGATAATATTTATTGTGTGAGAGAAGATGTGTATGATATCTTCTACGATTGCAGAAAGATGAGAGGTAAATAATATGTTTATTGTATCTGACAAAGAAAACAAACTGATGGATGTTGTAGATGTTTACATTAAAGCAATGAAAGATAAAGACTCTAATGAAGTAGTAGGGTATATGCTGATGGGTATTCCGCTTGGTTCTAGTCGCGGACAGATTCTGGCTATCGTAAACACCTACGAAGAAGCACAGAAACTGCTGTTGAAGATTGCCGCCAAAGTTGAAGCCGCTAAAGTAAACGACCTTGACTGATGACCCACGTACCCTTGCTATTGAAGAACAGGAAGGGCATGACGCACAGAGAATGCTTGAGTTGCTGTCCGATTTCGATGAGCAGTATACTCAAGCTATCATCTCTAATATTCTATCGTGTGACCCTAAAGACTTTGAGGCATGGCGGAACCTACTCAAAGCTAAGGAAGCATTACTGTCTTACCTAAGAGATAAGGTTAGAAACGGTGAGCTTGCTTACGATAGAAGATTAGAGTTGGATAAGGATGACGAAAATGAATTGATGAATAAGTATAGGAGTGATATCTTTGGATAAAGAAGTGCTCAATCAGTACAACGAGATTAAGAAAACGTACCCAACTATTCTTGATAATGACCCATCGAGTGCATACTCTTTGATGATTAAAGCCTCTACTCTTATGGAGACTTTTGATTCTCAGGTGGCATTACTGTATAAAGAACTTGCGTTTGCTGAACAGAAGGCTAAAGCTACAACGGCTGAGAAGTCTTCCGAGTTTAGTAACAAAGTTACCGTTGGTGATAGACATACATTATCTGACCCTGATTGTCAGGAAGCGTGGGCAATGGTAGCTGAAGTTCAGTATTCAATCCGATTACTGGAAGCGGCTAGTAAGTTCTTGAATAGAGTGTACTTTGATATGAAGAATAACGTAGCGTTTAATCGTGGAGTACCTAGATACGAACAGAAGGAGTAAGTGATTGACATGGCTAGACAGAGTAGAGAAGAACTTGGAAGAGCTAAGATGTTAAAAGAAATTGCGAGTGGTAAGCTCACGCCACTCAAAGCCATTAAGCTGCATTGTCTTGATTGCGTATGCTACGATAGGAACGAGGTAACTAAATGTGGTAATGTTGATTGTCCGTTACACGAGTTCCGTTTTGGTCGCAACCCTAGACACAAAGGTAGAGTTGATAGGAAAGGAAAAGAGGTAGGAGAATAATGGAATGGAGAATACCACACAGTGAAGAGGATATGCTTAATGAAATTGAAGTCAACGGATTGGCAAACATTACAAGGCTTGTCGGTTTGTCATACGGTAAAGAGTTAGACTTTGAACACGGACAGCGTGTTATTAAAAGCTTGGTGGCTAAACCACTTAACAGTGGTGAGGCAAATATTCTTACTGGTGTACAGGTTAATATGGTCGTGACTGCTAGTATTAAATGGTGGCAACAGGCAGAAAGATATCATTGGTTCCAGATTGCTATGAGTGAATCAATCATGCACAGTATCGCAGACCCGAATAAAGAATTAACACAGGCAAACTTTGCCTATCCAACACCACTCTCTGAAGCGTACATTGGTATGCGTAAGGAAGTGTTCAAACAGTTTGGGTCAGACATTCCAGAAGACATTAAGTTGTGTATGATTTATAATGTGCCTGTCTCTTATTTGGAAAAGGCTTATGTTACTACTAATTACTTACAGCTTATGACTATGTATAGACAGAGGAGAAACCATAAGCTACCTGAATGGCAGAAGTTCTGCGACGAGGTGGAAAAGTTACCGATGATGAAGACATTATTGGGGGTGCAAAATGTTAACTAAAGGATACGCAGTCGTTATCTTTGACGAGCATGGTATGCCTAGATGTGTAGGCGTTGGTGCTGATAGCGACGAAGCAAAAAAGCTGGTTGATAATAACGTAAATAGTAGAGACTTACGTGCTCACGTATACCCTCTACCAAAGACACACGATAACATTAGAGTTTATAAATACAAGAAAGGAATTAATGATAGAAGATGAGTGATAATGTAATTGAAACTACGAGCTGGGAGAATGATGAAGTAGCGTACAATGTATTCAGAGCTAAGTATGCTAAGGACGACAAAGAAACTCCGAGACAGTTCTGTAAACGAGTAGCTAGTATTTGTAATGAAGATATTAGAGGTACTGTTGAGGGGTTGCTTGCTAGTGGTACATTCTTTTTCGGTGGACGCACATTATATCTAGCAGGTAGAAGAGATGAAGTGAATGCTGCAGGTAGTAACTGCTATGTAGTACCGATTGAAGGAGATACTATTGAAGATATTTACGACGCTAATAAACACATGGCACGAATCTTTAGTAAAGGTGGTGGAGTCGGCACTGATATATCTATTCTTCGACCTCGTGGAGCAAAGGTTAACAATGCGGCGAAGAGTTCAACTGGTGCTGTTTCGTTTCTTGATTTGTTTAATGAGACTGGTGAAGTAATTAGTCAGCACGGTAGACGTGGAGCAACTATGGTATCTATTGATTGTTCCCATCCTGATGTAGAAGAATTGCTTGACATCAAGATGAAAGGTGATAGACTGAAGTCTATGAACGTGTCAATCAAGTTTGATGATAAGTTTATGGAAGCAGTGGACTGCGATAAAGAATACAAGCTACACTTCGATGTCGAATCTACTGGCGAGCATATTGAGAAAACAATTAAGGCACGTGAGTTCTTTAAGAAATTCTGTGAATGTCAGTGGAACTGGGGTGACCCTGGGGCATTGTTCATTGATAGACTGAAAGAATATAATTTGCTTAGTGGGTACGAGGACTTCCATATTCTTACCACTAACCCATGCGTAAGAGGTAACACATTAATCCTGACTAAGTTTGGGTATGAACCAATTGACACGCTGGTCGGTAAAGAAATAGAAGTATGGAATGGTAAGGAATGGAGTAAGGTAGTCCCGAAATGCACTGGCGTTAATCAGCCAATGATGACTATTAAATTTTCTGATGGTACTTCTGTAGATTGTACTCCGTATCATAAGTGGATTATTGCTGACGGTACTAGAGTAAAAGCAGAAAACCTTACAGTTGGTACTAAGATGAGTAAGTTTAAACTTCCAGTGATTGTAGGTAATGAAGTAAGTATTGATGAAACTGGTAGTCAGATGTATACTCAAGGTGTGTATGCTGGCGACGGAACAACAGGTTCGAGAACGGTTTGTTTGTATCCTGGTAAGAAACATTTAGTCAACTATATGGATTGCGAACACGTTAGAGATGATGGTATGAAAGATACGGTGTATGTTCCTAAGGGATTACTACATGAAAAGTGGTATGTCCCTATGGTCGAAGCAACGGTACAGAATCGGTTAGATTTCTTGGCTGGGTTGATTGATACTGATGGTACTAGAAACAGTATTGACGGTTCAATTTCTATCTCAAGTATAGATAAGAGATTCTTAGATAACGTTAGATTAATGTTGACTACACTAGGCGTTCGTTCTACACTGAGTGTTATGACGATAGAAAAAGATAAACTTATGCCAGATGGGCATGGCGGTAAGAAACAGTGTCATTGTGCAACTTGCTTTAGATTAACAATTGCAGCTTGGTACGTAAACAAATTAAACAAACTTGGTTTACATACACACCGTGTAGATACTGAATGCCACCCCAATCGTGACGCTTCTAGATTTGTAACTGTAACTTCTATTTCTGAAGCACCAATGGCAGATAAAGTTTATTGCATGACTGAACCAAAGAACCATACCTTTATTGCTAACGGTATGCTGACAGGTAACTGCGGAGAGCAACCATTCGCACCATGGGGCTCATGTAATCTTGGTAGCATTAATCTTGCTAAGTTTGTTCATGGGGTACGACATGAATTTGATTGGTCATGGTTTAGAACAGTCGTACACACAGCTGTTCGTGCATTGAATGACGCACTGGATTATTCGTATGACAAACAACCGTACGAAGAAAACAGGGAATACATTAGAAGGTGGAGACCGATTGGGTTAGGTGTGTTTGGGTATGCTGATATGCTGGTTGAGTTGGGGCTTGAGTATGGTAGTGATGAAGCACTTGAGTTTACTGATAAGTTATTTAATACTCTGATTAATGAAGCCGTGAAGCAGTCGGCGTGGCTGTGCTCTGACTACTTCAATACCTTTGGTGCTTATGATTATCAGAAGACCGCTAAGTCTCCGCTGTTCCAGTCTCTTGATGATGATACTAAAGATACCGTTAAGAAATATGGATTGCTTAATGGTCAGCTGATTAGTGTTGCACCGACAGGTAGTATTAGTTTGTTGGCTGGCAGATATACTGGCGGTTGTGAACCAATCTATAAGTTATTCTACGAAAGAACTACACATAAACTGGAAGACGAAGGTAAAACATTCAGAGTATACGCTAAGTCTATCGAAGACTTGCTAAACAGAAACGAATTATCTTTGGACTTGCCAGCTGAGGATATCAAAAAGATGTTCCCGTTTGTGAAAGAGTCTCATGATGTGGAACCAATTAGACGTGTACTCACACAGTCTACTATGCAGAGACACGTTGATAACTCTATTAGTTCTACTGTAAACTTACCAGAGTCTGCAACTCCTGATGATATCTTCTCTATCTACGACGCTGCATGGCAGGCAGGGTGTAAGGGTATCACAGTGTTCAGAGATAATTGTGCCCGTGGTAATATCTTAGGACTAACTAAGAAAGAAGAGAAACCAATCATCCTACACGATAGTTTGAAACCTGAAAAGCGTGGGGACATTGGCACACTGACAGGTAAAACCTACACTAAGAAGATGGATGATGGTACTAAGTTATACGTCACTATTAACTGGAAGGATGGCAAACTCTTTGAACTCTTTGTAAACAGTGAACGACACAAGGATGAAGTCGATGGTATCACTCGATTGATTTCGTTGGCTATGAGATGTGGCGTAAGTATTGATTCTATTATCAGTCAGTTGTTTAAACTGAACGTAGATAGTGTAGGGTTTGTAGTTGGCAATGCATTGAACGACGCTTATACATTAGATACGCACGAACCAGTGGTACAGGAAGTAGAAGTAGAAGAGAAAGAAACTACTATGGAATGTCCAGAATGTCATAGTAAGAACGTGAAACTTACTGGTCATTGCTGGCAGTGTGACGAATGCGGTGCGTCGGGGTGTGCTATGTAAGGGGTGATTGCTTTGGCGAAAGGGCCTAACACAGTTAAGTTTATGAACCGCATGATAGAAGAGTATCGTGCAGGGAAACTTAATGACAAACAAGTGTGTGCTAGTATCAGAAGAATCACCAACCTAAACGAAAAGCAATGTGCCTATTGTAATACACGAATAGCACTGAAGATGTACAACAAAATGCCAATGGACTATTTGTGTATGGAACCGTGCGACCCTAGTGCTGAAGAAGTTTTGATTGAGGAAGAAGATAGGAAGGTACTTAATGCTTTCCTATCTAAACTCAAACAAGATTATTCTGACTGGGAAGATAGGTTGAATGATTCAAGTAGAGAAAGATATGAACAGTGGATTGTAAACATTAGATGTGACATTCTAGCTGGCAAGTATGGTAAAGACATAAGACAATATATGGAGGACATATGGCTACACAGGAAAAGATTATTCAAGACACTTTGAAACAGCACGTTATGAAGTGTAGAGTGGAGGGAGATTTTGGATACCTTGCGGTATTATCAGATATTCATGAAGGATTAAATAATCGTGAGTATTTCCAAAAGGAAGTGGAGTTTCTGAACACACTACCTGATAATGTTAAAGTTATTATTGGTGGTGATTCCACTAACACAGTAACAAGAAACAGTAAAGGTACAGTGATTGAAGAAACATTGAGCGGTGATAAACAAATCTACGCATTGGTTGATGACATTAAACCATTGTATGATAGTGGTAAACTGTTAGGTATTATATCTGGCAACCATCCTGATAGAGTATATAGTGATACGTTCATTAGTATCGAAGGTGTGGTCGCTTCGTTATTGGGAGATAGAAATTTATATAAAGGTAGCCAAGGTATTGTGTACTTCAACGTTAATAAGAACTGTTATGTACATTACATCCTACACAAACATATCGTAAGACAAGACGCCTATGATTACTTCAATGCTGATTGTGTATGGAAAGAACATAGACACGCACCATCTGCAACACCTAAGATTAATATTCAACATAATTTATTTGCTAAGTGTCCAGTCGTTCGTACAACATGGGAGATTAAACAGCCATCGTTCCAAGCATATCCCGATTACATCAAGAAGAATGGTGGTAGACCGCTACCAATGGGATATTTCATCTGTCAAATGAGTGGTGATACAAAGAATAGATTTATGAACCCAATGTGGAATGAACAATTTAAACTAGCAATGGACGCTGGTATGACTGTATAGGGGGTGACAAATTGTCAGACAACTTAACACCAATGCAAGAGTATAGTCGGAGCAACTTCAACCATAAGAAAGGGAAGGCTGGTCGAAGGGGCAATAGTTACAGTAGACCAGTAACCGAGAAGGATGTACAAGTGGTTCAGCAAGTATCGGCTGGTGTGCCAGTAAGTGTAGCACGTTCTAGTATTGGTAAGAAAGGTGGTTCTCTTACAAAGAATCAGAAAGAGTTAATGGAAACTCAACAGGAGTTTATGAGACAAAAATTCCTAGAGGATAGTGAAATGATTTATGAGAACATCAAAGACCTAGCGTTTAATGCTCGTTCTGAATTGGTTAGGTTCAATGCCAGTAAAGATATACTAGACCGAGCCGGACTAGCGGCACCTGATAAGAGAGAAGTTACTGAAAACAAATTCATTAGTACTGACAGTAAGATTACTTATGATTTGTTGCAACGGTTTAAGACATTAGAACTAGAGGGAGATAAAACCAACCCTAATATTACTACCATTGATAATGAATAGCACACTAAAAGGACGTACCATTACAGTACGTCCTTTTTTATTTGACATAAATGTTTTGTTTGTAAACGGTATACCAAGAGTTGTAGGGGTAATGGAACTTTGACCATACGGTATCAAACCATTGTTTCCTATCTTTGATGGTATCAATATCATAATCTATCATTTCACTTAGTGGGACTAGTGAACGATATAATTGTGATAATGTCAGTTCGTCGTGTGGAGACGTTTGTTCTCCGATTAAGAAGTTTGCGTGTGTGATAGCAAACGAATATTGGAGATAACTACGGAATATGTAATCCCAGTATACGTTAGAATCACCATAACATGTAGTGTGTGCCAATATCCAATCCCTACACATTTCACCTAGTGCATACGCAAACCTAGTGGAATATACATCAATCCCGTGGTATTGTGTGGTATCTATACTACCATCTTCGATATAGCTATAGATACCAAGAGATACACAACCAGTAAAGTATCGTCCATCTGTTTTTCCCTCCCCGTCTATAATCTTGTTGGCAATAGTTGCCTTCCATTTCATTTGTTCCAGTCTATATCTGTCGTAACTGTTTTCCATCACCAATGCATAAACATAAATCGTGTGGTGGAACTGACCTTGTCTAGCACATCTAGCTACGGCCTGTTCATATATACCGATAGTCCATGGGAACTCAGCAAACACCACACAGTGCGAACGGACTAAGTTTAGACCGCAAGACGCACAGGCAAGTGAACAGATAATAATGTCAACATCGCCATTGATAAATGCTGATATATTATCTTGTTTCTGTTTGTGTGTTAAACCACCGTACACAACAGAAGAGTTAGATAAACTGTTGTGCAACTCTTCTATCATTCGTCTATGGTTAGCGAATATAACAATGGGTTCTTTATACTTGTTATACAGTTGCTTAACCCATGTTATAATGAGTGGCAGTTTACGTGATACTACTTGAGTTTCCGTTTTGGCAATATCGGTGATATCTACCGTGACTGGTGGATAATCGGCAAATTGACCTAGAGAAATATCTATTTGTTTTGTGTGATACTGCGGTCTATGAATGTCAGCCCACGTTCGTCGGCAAATAAAAGGTGTAATTCGTTGACGTAGTTCAGTTAAGTGCGAAACATTACTAAAGAATATAGCGTTATCTTTTTCTAGTGTTGGGATATACCGCTTCCTATACGCACTCTCACCACCAAAATCATCTAGCTTGCCACCGACATATAATAACCCTATTAAATCGTTAGGCTTGTTTAGTATCGGCGTCCCAGTTAGTAACATAGGGTTGCCCACTAGTTCTACTAGCTTTCTAGCTTGCAATGTACGTTGTGACGTTATGTTTTTAAGTGCGTGTGCCTCGTCGAACACAACACCACTGAATTGATATATCCATGTACCTAGTATACGAATCATGTTCTCTATCCTCTCGTAATTGGTAACAATGACTTGACCCGTGTAGACATCGGGCTTTACGTCAATGTCTAACCAATATTTTATTTCATTGCACCAACTACATTTTAAAGAGGAAGGACACACTACAATAAAGTGGCAGTCAGTAGTTTGTCTCATATACTCTAAGGTTTGTGCGGTTTTGCCCATCCCCATACTGTCAGCTTGTATGAATGTGTCCTTCCTCTTCATAAGTTCTACGCCGTCTAATTGATATTGGAATAATGCTGGCAATTAGCAAGCATAACAGGTGACATTATCGGCACAGTCGAACCCGTCCTGTTCATCACAATTAGTGTCTACGTTTATCTCTACGGTGGAGTTGCTTTCTGCTAATGCCTGTACAAACTTTCTATCGTGTAACAATTCGGTATATCCCTTGTCTATAGCCCGTTCCTTAATCATGTTAAATGTGATTGGAGTTGCAAGCGTTACTTCAGTGGATAATTCAGTCAGTACGTCCACGAACTGAATGATACTATGCATACGACTAACTCTAAGCGTACTTGCAAACGCCCTAATCTCTACGGTAGCGGAGTTGCACAAGTTCACTATACAGTAATGTTCAGAAGAATCATAATAATCATGATACAAACTTTCCATAGCCGCATTAGGGTCGTCGTAATCATTGAGTTTAGCCTGTATTGCACGCTTAGTGTGTTGCGGAGAAAGGTATCTATGTGTCCATCTGTTGAACATATCGCTCGTTCTGTTGGCATAAATTCTCAAGGCTTCCCTGTTAGTATCACAGAATGCAATCAAGTTAGCAATCTTTTCGATACCACCGTTATCTTCCCAATACTTCTTTGATACATGGACATGAATACCACTACCACTTCTAGCACGATATCCAAGAGATGACAACCGAGATAATACAGTACCCCACAGGTTATTCAAGTGCCAGCTCACACTACATGGATGTGATACAAGTTCCATACCGTGGGTTAACGAACCGTCGTGTTTAGCGTACAATTCTTCCTGTCCATCACATACGGTACGGGCGTTAGAATTTGATTCGCCACCGTCCATTACTTCTAATTCAACACCGAAGAATTTATCGGTATCTTCAGTTTCGTTCTGAAAGAATGACGGCGATGGTTTGTAGAAGTAGCTATGAATAGAACGGCAGTATTTTGTCTCGATAGTATAACCAGCTTCAGTCATGCGAAGTTTCATATTACCATCACTGTTGTTCTTGAGTTCCCATGTGTGAGTTTCCGCATTCCAGTTTGCGTATTCATCAATAAAACCTTCATCGCCGTCAAGGTCGGCATGAACCCACCATCTATATAGTGTATATGTGTTCGGCCCTACCCTACGGAGTTCGTCACTCTTGACGGTTAGTTCCTCCCCGTTCCCTAGTGTAACCGTAAGTCCGTTAGGTTCGTCGGCTATATCCATACAACGGTTGCACAACTGAAGTTTATTTCTAACACCATCTATCATGTAAATAAGATAATACTTACTCATCCATACGGACTTTTGGTGGCAAACGGGGCATTCCTGATAATCTACCGTAGCATTATGTGTAAATCTATCACGGTTGTTTCTTGAATAGGCAGTTGGGATGAAAACAGCTTGCGATTCATCAATCCACGCTTTGTTACGGTCATCCCATAACAACCGTCTATCGTGGTAAAGGAAAGTGGTACGAGAGTACATGTCGAATGGGAAGTAATGTAACATACTGAACGCAATGTCACTGTCGGTCATATAGGTGTATGTTTTATTCCCGTCATTTTCCAGTTCCATAATTCTCAGAATATTAGGTTTCCACTCCCCATCCACTTCAGTGAAATGTCTCTTGAATGTATCAACTGAAGTAGGTAAACCCATATATTTTACTGGCCCACAGGTAGAAGTGTCTGTTGCAATTATCTCAGTAGAATAACAGTCACTATATCGAGTGGAGTTTACGTTAGGGTTAATACTATTCTGAATGTCGGAACAGTAACTAGACGCTGATTCTTTAAAAGCAGAAGAAGATGGAGAATCAAAATACCTAGTCCACGTGTTATTGAAAATATCGGGATATACAGGTGTCAAAGTGTAGTATGGCTCACCATCATCACTATCATGATGTAGTTCCAACTGCCCATACAGTGATGAAGAAGGCATGTTTTGAATACGTTCTCTACTACCATGACGATAAACTTCCTGTATGGTGAACGGCGTAATGTTGATATAACTATCGTCTTCTCTAAAGGGGAATCGAGAGTTGTAGAAAGCCCCTGCCGGAATTTGAATATCTTCTGGGCAACGGAGTGGTGGGCGAACAATAACGTTCTGCCCCTTGAATACAGTTGTCCAATAAGCACGTGGAGACAGTGTTCTAAGTTCGTCAGTAGCACACTCTCTATATACGACGTTACAAACAGGGGCTTCATTAGACACTATTACTTCTACACTGTGCCTATCGTTGTCTAAATATATCCACCGTCCATCGACATCACGTGCAATAGCGTTAAGCCATTTATCGAACCCGATAGAACGAGCTGGCATTTGACTAGCTGGCACTGGTGTACCATTCGGGAAACTACCATACCGATAGTGACGTTTACGAATTAGTTCGCTAGCGAGGAACGGCCAGTTGTGATTGTATTCTTCTTCGGTACACCACAGGATGTTACTAGGAAGTTCACGATAAATGTCGTTCAGGTAAGAGTTCATTCCGAACATAACCGCACTAATGTTGTCAGTTAAGAACGCATAATCAGTGTATCTTACTTTAATACCAATTAATTTGTTGTTTCTTGCGTTTGTACGAGCCATTCTAGTAGAACGGTGCAATAATACATCTTCTCTAAAGTTACAATATCTAGGCATTAGATTACCCCCTATAGTTAAAACACATCAGACTCATCAAATTGGATATCAGATATGGAAATATCTACTGGTACATCACGAACTTCTGTTTTGCTTCGCCAAAAATCGTGTGTTGTTTTCCCATCGTACAGGTTATAAAATGGGTATGCGAGTTCCTCAACGTACGCCATGCACTCGACATTGAACGTCATCTTTTTGTCTTCGATTTCTGTAATAGACACGTCCATGGCGTAAATATTACATTCTTCTAAGTTATCTACGATGAAGTTCTCGTAGTCTTTAGTGGTATACTTTACAATATGTTCGTTGGTAGGGTCAATAGTAACACTAGTAGTAAAACTGGCACATACGTTTGTAGCATTAACCTCTACAGTAGAAGTCGCTTTACTTTTCGTTGTGCTAGACGTAGTGTTGTGATTGGCATTATTTTTGGAGTGGTAGTATCCAGAGTCATCGTAATACCCCCACAGTGAACCACACCCGTAGTTTTTCCACGCACTTTTATCATAGGAATAAGAGGCGTTAGAATACTTTGCACCACTTTTCTGACTAGTTAGGAATTTACCCATAGTAATAACTTCTCTACTATCCATGATAGCCATACGGTCACCATCAATAGTGGACTCAATCATTACATCAATAATCGGGTCAAACAAATCAACATTAGTTTTGAGAAGGTGGTCTAATACTTCTTTACCGAATACCATTGTATCGGAATACGGAGATTTCAGACCTTCTTTAGGTGTATAGTCGGTCAGTACACCATTGTGTGCATACGCTACAGGAACAACGATATCCTGTTTCATCATTGTTTTGTAGTCGTCTACAATCGGGAATGGGTGACAACAAGCACCACTTACACGGCCCGATGTTGCAATTCTGAAGTGGATAACTCTATCAACATTAGTCGGTAAAGTTTTCAAGAATTTGAACAAGGCTTTCTGTTGCATAAAACCTTTACGGATATGTACGTTGTCTCCCTCTTGCCACATAACACCAGCACCATCGGGATTATTCTTAAAACAACGTTTCAATTCAGTGTTGTTGAAGGGAAGACCCTTCGGATAGACTGCAATTACACACATAGGCATGTTCCTTTCTGCTACTTTAGTAGCAAACAACTACCCCTATCTAAATTAATGGGGCTATTAGTATGTACAACCGAAGTTGTACACACTCAATAGACTCACTAATCGTCTATAAGGTAACGTTTAAATGTCACCTACTTCAATAGTCAAGTTGGCGGTTCTCATTTTTAACGCTTCCTTCAAATTAAACATGTCGTTTTCCTTTCAGTGTATCAATACGTTCCAAAATACGGTCACGTTGTTCTTCTAATTCAGCTAGTTCTTTAGCAATTTTAGCTTGTTTAATGCTTTCATCGCTATGAATAAAGTCCCTACTATTGAGCATGGAGTATACGTCATGTATAAAATCAGGGTTTTTAGGATTACGTTGACCGTTCCACCCAACAGCTAGAGTGGCGTCATCTAATGGGAAATGAACATGTACGCTACCGTTCGGGCGACTTTCATCATATATGATTTCGGTAACTATTCCCAAACCGTGAATAGGACTATATACCATTTCTCCTCTTGACAACCTACCAGCTGGTGCAAATCTAGTAACCGAAGATATTTCACTATATCCAAGTGCTTTGAGAGTTTCTTCATACGTATTAGCGTCTGGGTTAACCATCCATTCGTCACCATTCTCGTCATAGCATTTTTGACAGAATGAGAATAGTACATCGAATTTGTCAGACAAATAATGATGACTGTATACAATTCCCATACCATAGGCTTTAGTCCAAACGAGTTGCCCTATTTCAAGTTTATCGTGTCCCATCGTTTACCCCCTAGAACAACAACCAATAGATAACTAATACACCTAAGATGAACGGTAATGCGTGCAGTAGTGCTACACACAGTATCATAAGACCAGCACCAATCAAGGCCAAAAAGCCTTCTAACCAATTTACCATGATATCACACCCTTTCTTGTAACTATAGCCTATCTCATCAGTAGTGGTGGGCTAATTCCACTAGACAAGGGGATAAACCCCTTGTTTCGACTGCTAGGGTTCCCCCTAGCGTAATTAGTTACCAGTCGTCGTCCTCGTCGTCATCGTCATAATCGGGTTCTTCCCAACGATAACTGTAATCATCGCAAATATATTCTTCTTCAGGTGGTTCAAACATGTAGTTCGCTACCGTATCGTTTCCAAGTTCATGGAGTTTATCCGCCATCTTTTCAAGAGACATGTCGTATTTCTCAGTATCGCACACTTGCCATAAAGCGTCCGTGAAATCAAGAATATTATACATATCGCTTGCTTTCAGTGTAGAGTTGAAAATACGGAGTTCCCACGTGTTATTTGACATGAAATTCACACAACGATATCGTGTTTCGTCTGTGTGGAATTTCTTACCAAAACCACCACCAAACACACTATAATCACCTTCTGTAGCGTAGGATAGAGCCTCACTAAGCTGACCATTTTCTACGCAATACGGAGTGGCACACCAAGAGTCCCACGTAGGCTGTGCCCTTCTAGCGAAACGGCGAATGGTATCTTCATTAGCAGAAATGAACAGTAATGCATTAACGGCGGCTTCAAATGGATGTTTCAAAGACTTACGATTCACGTGAACATGAATACCAGCTTTATCACATTCATTAAAGTCTTGATAAATGTAATTATTCGACTTAATGATTTCAAAGAAATCTTCCCAATTCAACATGCGGAGCAAGTTCATAGTCATTGGAGACGTTACGAACTCAAACGAATTTCCATAGAGAGAACCGTCCGCTTTGACTTCAAACAGGTTCAAAGAGTCACTTGATTCATCAATCGGTTCAAACAGACTGTTGATAGCCTCATAGGCGGTATCATAATCAACACTAGAATCGTATTCACTAGTGTAGTCGCAAAATTCCAATTCTACACCAAAATGGCGTCTCTGCAAACCGTTTGCAAGAATTGAGCAGTTGCGTCCAGTCAAAAGTTTGCTAAAATTTTTCGAGTAGTTGGCAAAAGCCAGTCCTGTAGTATGTGGCATAGTATTATCTCCCTTCTTCTGCCAATACATTGGCCGTATTTGCAAGGCCAAGCAGAACATAATCATAGGTAGGTTTAGTATTCATAATACGAGCCAATACTCGCATGAAACCCTCGACAGTAAAGCGAGCCTTTTTCTCCCCGTCTCTCACAATCACCATGCCATATTTGATGGTGGCGGTACGAGTACGCACATTTCCTTTTTTGTCGATGAAATAGCTATCGGCACAGCCGTGAACAATAGCTTTCATGAACGCTTCTTTCGAGTATTTCATAATAGCCTCTTTTCTACCCTACGGGTAACATAATAATTATGGGTTATTCCCATTGGCGTGGGACTGTTTACGGTACAATCCCCTAGAAACCTGTTATAAACTGAAACGCATTAGCATATACACCAACACCACTAATATTAGGAACGTTTCGAGGATATCAATTAGTGGGTCACGGTTCATAGCAGTTCACTCCCTTCAATAAAAACTATATGATTTTTACCAATAACAACCATTTACGCACTGCATACGGTACAAATTCGTTGTGGTATCATAATGTAGTAGCCGTAGTTGGATATTGTATTCGTACGCTACTTTAACGAGTTCTACCGTGGCTTGTGTAATTCCAGTTACAACGACATATAGAAATTTATCATAATCTCTATCGTCGTCGTCAGTGGAGCAAAGCCCACACAACGAGTTACAGATAGTGTTATGAACTCTTACAAAGTCCATGGGGTCGATGATAATTTGCGGTAAAATACCCCCCATGTTTGCTATAGGGTTGTTATGGCGACTCTCGCACAATTCCCAAACGGGAGCCGTGATTTCTACAACGCTACCCCTAGCGTATGGGGCCATCTCTTCGATAGACGGAGCCACGATATCGCTAACTACGTGGCAATAGAATTTCCTATTTGTGCAATTCCGCACATTATGAACCACCTGTTTCACGATTTCTAATTTTTTCATTTTTTGTTTTCCTTCCGTGTTGTCTTAATGATACCATATTGTGTGATGGTAGACAAGCGGTAAACTTTTTATAACCGCCTATAAAAGATTTTTATACTAAACTGATAACGAAATAAACTGCTACAGTAAGCGAGATACCGAATAGGATACCACTAGTAATCAACCAAAAATTATCGTTATGTTCTTGTACACTAATCTTATTTCTCATATTATCACCTACTTTCATAAACTATATATGATTAGTAATGGGGTAGGGTTGTTTTAGGTACAACCCTCTAAAAACCTGTTTTAGTAGCCATAGCACACGCTACTCCGTTCCGCATTGATGAAATCTTTTTCCTCTTGCGTGAGTGTAACAACTTCCCCAGTTGTTAAATCAAGTGCTAACATATCGTTAGCAAGTTTTTTAATACCTTGATACGTCAAGTGGGTATACTGACTATGCAACCACCACCCAATATGCTTTCTAGTGGTGGCGGAATAGGTGCCCGTTACTACTAGACGCATATTTTTGACTCTTATTACGATTGTCGAATAGCTAATCAAACCCCATTCACTTTCACCACAACCGACATTAGGCGTGATAGAGTACATTCTCGCTTGTGCGTATTTATGTTGGGGTATTCTTTTTTCAATATACATCATTATCCCTCGCTTTCCCAGATATTAACCAATTTGTCAGCTAATTCCGACATCAAGGTTTTCATACCGTTATAATCACCGATGTGGCTATGGCGTTCATTATACCATTCTTCTACGCCTTTAGGAATTGGCAAGCCTACGGTATTTCTATAGGCGATTAAAATGATAACTTCTTTCCCATCGCTAGAGAAGAGGCGGTACGCCGTCCAGTTCCAGCCGTAGAGGCCCACATTTTCCCCTAATTTTTCTGCTACTGATACCATGGCGGTATTGTTCACCGTGGTATGAAATATAATGCGTTTTTTCAAATCGTTTTTTGTCATTTTTTGTCCCCCTTTTTAGGTACAACTAAAATAAACGCTATGGGATGTAGTTTCCACTATGTAGGCTACTACTTAAAACCTGTTATTAGTACAAGCGACTAACAACTCACATAAACCATATACCGAGATGTCGGATTAGTGGTGATTCATCCACTCCCCCTTTTAGGGTTTTCTGTTCACTCACGGAGAACAGGCACCGCATAAACACCGCTAACCTGTAGGATTGAACCCAAAAACTAGAGTTACTACTATTAGACTTATGTGCTTTTTTGATTCTGAAAACATGATACCATATTTAAGCGATTCCATCAAGTCAAGAGTTTTTATAGGTGGTTATAAGTATTATTTATAACTGCTACCTTGAAACTCTATCACGACTTGTCAGCTATTCGCCTTTATAGGCGTTTCGCTTGTTTCGTGTGTCTCTGTTTTCGTTGTCTAAAGGATACCATACCATGCAAATAATTGCAATAACAAGTAATTTTATAATGGGATATAAAAGCAGTTTATAACAGGATGAATCACGGCGGCGAATAAATCAATCATTGTCCCCTTTATAATGTATATATATAAATACCATATATAGAGTAAAAAGATAATACTATAGTTAGGAATAGCGATAATATGAAAACGTTCATAGATTGATTTAAAAGGGGTTTATAGACGTTGCTAGTATCAATCATATAATATCACTCTAACACCATTGCGAACGGCTACAAGGGGCAAATAAACACGTTCTATTTTTTGCTAATACACATTTTAAAACTGATTTATTCACAACTTATTCACAATAAATCAGATACTAAAACATGTTATTCACAACATTTAGTCATACCTAAAACTAATCTTAATCCCAGGTTATAAAGATTAATTTAGTCATACCTAAAATAAAAGGTGTAAAACGGCGAAAAATAAATTACTAGCCCCCTTTTTAAATAGTTAAATATAAGTAATAAGTAATATACGTATATATGTATAATAAGTGTAGGTAGTATAAAGACGAATCTTAGTCTAGCTTAAACTTATAAAATAGGTAAAAATAACCTAAAATGAGCCTAAACCCTAATATAATAGTCCATATTTCCCTAAAAAGTAGTTTAGTTATGCCTAAAAAGCATGATAATAGGTACAGAATAGGTATATTTTATAGGGTCAAGTAGGAAAGAAGGTGAAAAAGGGGTCTATTTCTTGTCTTTGTTCGTGAAACAAGTGTTCTAAAATAGGGGAAAAATGCCAAAAATCACGGGGTTTTATAAAGAAATCGTGAATTTTAACACGAAAAGTTGTTCGATTTGTTCGGTATAAAAACGGGCAATAAAAAAGCCCTCCGAAGAGGGCTATTGGTTATCGTGGGATTAGTTGGAAAACGACTTTTCCGTTTCCCTCTCTATCGAGTCTTAACGACTTGATAGACACTTGAACCAATGGATTGATATAATCACCCGTGGCGTCGTCTACGTCCCCATCGTAAACGCTCTCCTCGTAGTCCGTAAACATGCGGACATTAAAACGAGGGTTTGCAACTGGGTAACCGTTTCTAATTGTGCCATGTTTGGCAATATAGGCGGCTACACCATCAACGTTATAGCCGCCGTTTGCGGTTATAACACCATCAACCATAGACAGCTCTATAGCTAGTTTTCTATGACCATCGTGACGTGCTAAATACACGTCAGTTGTTACACCATCAACGATGGTGGCGTTGCCCCAAAAATACTGATTCTTAAAGTCAAATACATTAATCATTTTTTTCTCCTTTTCTCCGGCTACCGCCGGACAACATATGAGGACTTTTTGCCTCTATATCTCTTTGTAGGGTCAAGTAGGATATATCACGGTAAAAGAAAAGGGGCGATTTCTCACCCCCCCGTTCTTACCAGTCCGCCTCGAATTGTACCATCACCGAGTACAGGTAATGAGGTTTAAACTCATTCTTTTCTTCTTTGTAGGCATACCGAGCCTCACAATCCTTGTCGATAATTGTAGGGGCATCCAAGTCGTCCCACATAGCTAGCATGGCTTTGCGGGCCACGATAAGACGGGTAATAGCTAGCGTCGTTTCCTGCATGTCCAGCAGGGCTGTAATGACTTCCGAATCGTTAAGAAGCGATTCGGTGAACACTGGGTAAACTCTAACATGTTTCATAATTTTTCTCCTTTTCTGCCCTCTCGGACACAACTTTTGTCAACTATTTTTTGTTGACTGGGATTTCCCCTCTATATCTCTTTGTAGGGTCAAGTAGGAAAGAGGCGGTTGCACCCCCATACCCCCTACCAGGGGTGGGGCTTCAGTTCACGGCACCCGTCGCTGTCATCGCCCCCGAAGATACCAGTCTCAAGAAAAATATAAGTCCCTATCTGTATATTTTCTAATAATTCTCTCATAATACGGATAAGGTATTTAACATGTAAGAGTCATATCAACGAACTAGCACATTGTAAATGTGCGTTGCTCAAGAAAAATATAAGTCCCTATCTGTATATTTCCTTTACCATACTAAAGTCTCAAGAAAAATATAAGTCCTTATATAAAAGAGGAGGTGTAATATGTACGTATATAAACCAAAAGGTGTTTGTTCACAAGAGATGTCGTTTGATATTGTGGACGGAAAGCTAAGAAATGTAGCATTTAAGGGTGGTTGCCAAGGAAACTTAGCCGCCATCGCCAAGTTAGTAGACGGAAAAGACGCCAAAACGATTGCCATCATGTTTTTAAACCACAAATGTGGCAACAGAAACACCAGTTGTATGGGAGAATTTGCCCATTTTATCCTAGAATCGTTGAAGAAAGGAGGAAATTAACGTGGGACAAGTGAAGAATGAGCAGCTAGAAGAGCTACAGAAGGCGTATGAAGCTGCGAAAACCAACCTAGTAGCGTTCAGAAGGCTGTTTTTACCACTAGATGACGACGTAAAGTCCCCTTGGTACCACTATAAATGGAGTGAAATCTTGTTAGATGGCGATTCCAACTACGCAGTAGAGGGTTTTAGACAGTCAGCTAAGTCTTCTATCGTACTTAGAGCGTTTCCTCTGTACTGTTTAGTATTTCCTAGTAAGAAAAGACAGTATGTGGTACTGATTAAGAGTACACAAAGGGGTGCTAACGCACGATTAAAGGAAATTGCTGATGAATACTTGCATAATCCTTTACTAAACTTAAACTTAAAGAAGGTTAATCAGCAAAGTCAGGACGTATTTGAGGTAGAGGTATACACTGGTGGGACGAAAGACGGAGAAAGGGAGACATTAACTATTCATATGGAAGCATATGGTAAAGGTTCCTCTGTCCGTGGGTTGAACTGGCACGACTTGAGACCTTCTATCGTAGTAATCGACGACCCTCAAGACTTGGAAGACTCCATGTCAGATACAGTACAGGACAAAGACTGGGACTGGTTCCTGTCTGATATCTTTTCTCTTGGTAAAGACTGTCGTATCTTTATGATTGGCAACAACCTAGGGGCTAAATGTATCATTGAACGAGTGGCACTGCAGCCAGATGAACTGAACTTTACTTTTATGCGTATCCCTATTCTGAATGAGAAAGGAGAAAGCAACTGGCCAGAGATGTTCCCCGTCCGTGATATTGCCAACGAACGTGATAACTTTACTAAACTGGGTAAGTTAGACATCTGGGAACGAGAAAAGATGTGTATTGCGTTGTCTCCAGAGATGGCTATCTTCAAGAAGAAATACTTTAGGTACTTTGATTTGTCTAAGTTTGATTGGCATGATTGCAATATCTACATCACCATGGACTTAGCTGTTAGTAAGAAGGAGACTGCCGATGACACCGTTATTCTCGTTACTGCTGTCAACTCTGCTAATCAATGGTTCCTTATCGACTGCACGGCAGAACGTATGGATCCTTCTGAGTCGATTGACATTCTCTTTGATTATGTATCTAAGTATCACCCCGTATCGGTGGGTATTGAACAAGTTGCATTTCAGGCGGCGATGAAACACTTCGTCGAGAAGGAAATGCCAAGACGTAATGTATGGTTCTATATTGAAAACCTAGCGGCTAAGGAAAAGAAGGAACTCCGTATTCAATCTGCACTGCAGCCTAGATTCTCGCAGGGTTCTATCTGGTTCCCAGTTGGTATGGATTGGGTTACTAAATTACAGGAAGAACTACTTACGTTCCCCAAGGGCCTACACGACGATATTCCAGACGCCCTTGCCTACGTAGACCAGATTGCTGTTGCACCTGTATCTGCGTGGGAGAACGTAGCTGACGATGACATTGAACTTGCTGGTGGTTTATAATTCTTATAAAAGAGGAGTTATTTAAAACGAAAGGAGGTAACCACTATTAATACCGACAATATTCGTACTGCTGAAGATTTAAACGACAGCATTATTGAAATTATCAAAGGTGACATTAAGGAGGCGGAGGATTACCAGACAGCTGTTATCATCCCTACTATGAAGGAACGATACCAGATTTACTTCGCCGATAAAGAATACTACAAAAAGATGTTCCCAAAACTCAGTAAGACTTCCTCTGTAGTATCTACTGATGTCACCGATACTATTGAATGGGCGTTGCCATCTCTAATGAAAGTGTTCACTGGCGGTGATGATGTTATTAGTATCACTGGTGTAGGTGCTGAGGACGACCATAACGCTCAGGTCATGCAAGACCTTATCTCTTTCCAGCTCCAAAGACAGAATCATTTCTTTCCTATTCTTTACAACTGGATGAAAGACGCATTGATTACTGGACTTGGGGTGGTGAAATGTTATTGGGATAGAGAAGAAGGGTATGAACCTGTACAATGTATTCTTAATTTCCCTAGTCTTCGTGCTTTGATGGATACTGGTGTGCACATTGAGTCTATCTCCGACCCAGATAAGTACGGAGATTATACAGTTGTGTATGATTCCACCTTCTATCTGAAGAACGCACCGAAGATTGAGAACATTCTTATCTCTGACTTCTTGTACTCTCCTGACGCAAAGACGTTGGATGAAGCTAATTTCGTGGCACACAAGAAGAGAGTTACCATGTCTTACCTTCGCAAGATGGAACAGCAAGGCGTGTATGCTAACGTAGATGAAGTTAAACCAGAACATTGGCACTCTCGATACGGGCTTGATGAAGCCGATACAGAGATGGAAGAGGTACTTGGTGACCAGTATTACGGTTTCCACTCCGCCGCTGAAGAAGCTCGTGAGGAAGTAACACTCTACGAATGCTACACTAAGATTGATATCAATGGTGATGGTATCCTTGAGGATATGATTATCACCATGTGTCAAGACCACATCCTTAGATGTGAACCAAATTACATGGGTAGACATCCGTTCTTTGCCATCTCCCCTACACAAGACCCACACCGTATTTGGTCTAAACGTTCTTATGCAGAACTGGTGGGTGAAATTCAGAATCTGAAGGTGGCACTCATTCGCCAGATTATTCACAACCTTGCATTAACCAATGACCCTAAGATGATTCTTACTCCAGACGCTATCAATATTGATGACTTCAATAAAGGTCGTGCGGTTATTCGTAAGAAACCTGGCTATCAGATGAATGATGTAGCTATGTCTATGCCAGTCAACCAGATTGCTCCTTATACTTTTAACTTCCTTGAATGGACAGAAGGTCAGAAGGAACAGCGTACTGGTGTGACTAGATACAACCAAGGTCTTGACGCTTCTAGCTTGAACAAAACTGCTAGTGGTATCAACGCTATTATGAACGCCTCTAACCAGCGACTCGAGCTTATTGCTCGTATGTTTGCTGAAACTGGTGTTTATGAGTTGTATAGATTTCTTATATCGTTGAACCAGAAGTTTATTGACCAGAATACTGTTATTCGTTTAACAGGGGAACCTATGGAAATCAAACCTGATGACCTGTCTGGGTCTTTCGATTTGATTGTAAACGCTGGTCTCTCCATCCAGAGTAAGGAAGCAATGAATACCCAGCTTCAGACTTTGATGACTGCTATCATGCAGGTCAACGCAGCTGGTGTTGCAGTAGCAACCCCCCATAACATCTACAACATCGTGAAGCGTTGGATGGAAAACATGGGTATGAAGAACACTGGTGACTACATCACCGACCCGATTATTACACAGCAGAGAGCTATGCTTGAAGCACAAGTAATTCAGACTACACTTCAGACTCTCCCCCCTGATGTGGTAGCTTACTACTTCCAGTATGGCACACTTCCGATTCAGGTTCTGTACTCACTTCCCCCGTATGTACAGGTAGTATTCTTGAATCACACACTCCCTGCCATGGCTAATAACACTGGTCAGGGTGCAGTACCAACACAACAGGCGTCTATGCCACAGGGTGCAGGTGGAGCAGTCACTTCTACAGTAAAACCTGGTAGTGACTCCCTCTCCCCCGATAAACAAATAGGGCAGCAGCCATCCGATAATAGGGTTCCCAACGGAGCACCTGCTGAACCCACTAATGGAATAGGAGGTTATTAATGGCAATTAACTACACCAGTTATATCCCTAGACAGGTGATTGACACTGGTATTCCACTCGACCAGGCACCAGACTTCTCCCGTCTTATGGATAGACAGGACTGGCGACTGAACGGAGATAATGGAATGAACAGATATCAGTATCTGACTCCATCTGATTTCCGTTATTGGGCTTCTCAGAAGCAGGAAGGCGGTGACCCATCTCAAGACATTCAGAAAGAGAAACAGGGAGCTAGTGCTCCAAAATCTGAACTTGAGCAGGAACGTGAACGTCTACGTGCTAAATTCCAGGCACCTCTCCACGACGAGAATAATGCTTGGGTACAGTCCGCTAATCGTGGTCGTAAGGCTATTGATAGTGGAAACGAATTAAAACCAACTCCTCAAGTATTTTCTAAGGATTTTGCTACCCGTACGCTACCGTCTGGGTCGGCTAATGCACCAATTAACTATGATACACTTGGTGATGACATTAACGAAAAAGGTATCCAGCTTATGCGTGATACTGGTACTTGGTCTGAGGATGAACTGAAAGACCCAAGTAAGATTAACATGAACTGGGGTATGCACCAAGCACTCGACGCAGCTGGTGGTATCCGTCACACTCAGGCAGAATATGAAAAGTGGCTTCAATATCAGAAATGGTTAGAACAGCAGGCAAAACAAAACTATGGCCCTGTTGCATATCAAGCAGCCCTGTCTTTTGGTGTCCCACAGGATGAGACAGGGTTTGATATGACTGGTAATAGTGTAGCAGACTACTACCAAATGGATAATGCACTTGCCTCTAACGAGTTTGATTCTAACCCAAGTAGACAGTCTACGCCAATCTCTAACTATGACCCATTCGATGACGGCCGAGGCCTTCGGTATCGTGGGCCAGACAATAGACCAGATTGGGCTAAACAACCATTATTTAGTGAGGCCACACCTGCGTCTATTCAAGAAAGATTTAGCAAGTGGGATTAATTTCTTATAACATTGAGATACGGGTTTAGCTAAGTGGTTAAGGCAACGGACTTTGACTCCGTTATCGTTGGTTCGATTCCAACAACCCGTGCCAGTTTATTCTCGTCAAGACCGTGTGAAACCTCGTTGAATAACGAATAAATTTCACACGGTTTATGACGTTGTATATTTTATTGCACCAACCTTTACGGAGTGCAAAAAGGAGGACTTTATGGAAGATTTACAGAACGGAGTACCAGCACCACAGGACGTACAGAACGTACCACAGGACGCAACACCTGCACCGCAGCCTGCACCTGAAGGTAACCCTGACGACCAGCCGATGTTTGGTATTGACGCAGATGGTAACATTAGTTTCTCTGACGCTTTCTTCGGAGGCGGAGATGAACCTACTGATGAACCACCTGATGTCCCAGAACCGCCACAGCCCGAGCCACAGCCACAACCTGAACCACAGCCGAACGACATGCAGACTGTTCGTGTAGACGGACAGGACGTACAGGTGTCTATGGATGAAATGCGGAATGGTTATATGCGTCAGGCAGATTACACTCGAAAGACACAGGAACTCGCACAGCAGCGTCAACAGCTCGAACAACAGCGACAAATGTTAATGCAGCAGATGGCGAACAACCCTCAGTCTCAGATGAACCAGCCTCAGCAGCCGCAGATGACTCCCGACCAGGTACAGCAGAAGGCTTTGGCAGACCAGAGAGCATACCTTGACCAGGTTGATTCTTATTGTAAAGACCGAGTTAAGCAAATCTTTGGTGAAGATTTCGATGAATACAATAGCAAACATATGGCAGCATATGTTAATGAAGTTGGTAATGTTAAAGCTGCAACCCTACAGAGGGTAAATGAAATGAAACAGCAGGAAGCTGATAAAGCGGCTGCCGCACAGCGTATTGAATCTGTAGCGGCTAAGTATAGACAAGACCCGAACTTCGACGCTATTAACCAGCTTGCATTGAATAGTTTGCAGAACCTTCCGTACAAGATGTACGTCGAAGTACAAGACGCACTGAAAAATGGTAACGCACAGGTTCTTGATAACTACATGCAGGCTGTGTCTGATATGTATTATCATCGTGGCAATCAGCCACAGCAGGCTCCGCAGCCAGTACCACAGCCTGCACCAAGACAAGTACCACAATCTCAGGTACGTCCACCGTATGTAGAACCGACCAATAATCGAGGAACAATCCAGCAGGCGGCTCCACAGATGGACTATCGGGCTCTTGGTCAAATGACCAATGACCAGCAGGCTGCATATGTATCTAGGTTTGCGAAGGAGCTTGGCGTATAACTGAAAGAGAGGTTAATAACACATGCCAGTAGGTATGCCAGCTACAGGGGCTGGTGCTCCGCATAATAGCGGTTCCGCCCTTCGCTCTTATAACGTCGTTGGTACTATTCGTGATATGTCCGATTTTATTACCAACCTCGACCCAGATAAAACCAAACTGACTCAAATGTTTGGTAAAACCCGGGTAGTCTCCACTAAACACGAATGGTTGAGAGACTCCCTCCGTCCAGCAATGGTAAACAAACATCCTGAAGTTATCAACTTTGATACCACGGAAACTGTACCGAGACGCTGGATGTACAACACTGTGCAACAGTTCATGCATGGTTACAACATCAGTGATATCACCCAGGCCATCAAAAAGTATGGCGTACGTGACGAAATCGCTTAACTGGTAGGCGATGTAAAACTTGGCTAAATGCTGGAAACTCCTAAAGTCTTCCATACCGTAGAGTAAAAATTGGAGGGATATATTATGAATGGACAATCAGCAGGTAAGAATTTTGCGTATATTTTAGGTGTGTATATTGGCGATGGTTGTATTACCAAACCCAAGTCGCACCCAGAATATCCATATGTTTTTCGATTAGAAGTAATGGATGAAGATTTCGCTATAGCCGCCAAAAACGCTTTAGTTTCATTAGGCTGTAAAACAAACTTTCGTAAAAGTGTGCAAGAAAGATATAAACAAGGTTACTCATTTATCGTAGAAACAAGAGACAAAGAATTAACACAAGCCTTACAGTTTGACACAAGATACAAGACAATTATTCCACAATACGTATACAAATGGGATAAAGGAATGAAACTAGCTTTTATAGCTGGCTTAATGGATAGCGAAGGGTATGTTAGTAAACGGACTAAACCGCTACGTAGCGGTTTGGCAAACTATGCAATGGGAATTAAAATGGATTATGAAATCTTGAAGCAATTCAAACCCATTATGCAGAGTGTTGGTATAATCACTGGGAAGTTCACAGTAACCAAACCGAAATGGATTACTAATATACAAACAGCCACACTCAGTATTAGAATCAAGTCGTGGATTGATTCTGGTGCTTACTTACATATTAGTCGTAAGACTAATCGAATCGAAGAATATAAACGCAATATTAACCTCAACGACTATACGCCGAGCGTGCGACCCACAGTCGCTAAAGATATAGTCTGAACACCAGCGAAATCTGGTGAGATAGGCAGAAATGACCTATCCCTGTATTTATACAGAGTAACAATTTGTACCAGTTCGTTAAAGCTGGTAAAGAAATTGCAGGTGACTTGGAATATGCTATCGTAAACAACGATACCGCAACTCCAATGTCCGAAAACGTAGCAGGTACTTTCGGTGGTATTCCTTACTTTTTGGAAGCCGCTTTGACTGGTGCTACTGTTGCTGCAGGTACCTTTACTTTGAACGACCACGGTTTTGTAAACGGTGACGCACTCATCGTTCGTGGTGGTGCAAAGTGTGCAGAAAACACTGCATACTATGTAGCGGTTAAAGACGCTAATACCTTCTACCTCTACGACACTCCTGAAGGAGCTATGAACTCCGTGAAATATGACGCTAACGGTCATGGCGTGTCTAATGGTGAAGGTAAGATTGAAGAAACCAAAATGACTGGTCTGACCTTCCAGAACTGCATTGACGCAGCTAAAGATGTGGCTAAAGGTAACTTGACCTTTGACCTTCTGAATGACGCTATGCAGCTCACTTGGCAGCGTGGTGGTGACCCGTCTGTTGCAATCATGTCTGCAAAGAATAAACGTGGATGTGCAGACTTTACTCAGGGTGCTTTGCCGATTCGTCAGGCAGATGACAAACGTATTTCCACTTCCTTGGAAATCATCGAAACTGACTTCGGTACTCTGCGTTTGGAAGCTCACCGTATGTACAAAGATAGCGTAGTCGACTTGCTCGACCCACAGTACTGGAAACTTGGCTATCTGATTCCGTTCCACACCGAAGAACCACCGAGAGTTGGTACTTATAAGGAAAAGGTAATCACTGGTGTTGCTTCTATCGAATGTACTGCACCGAACGCTAATGCTCGTATTATTAATCTGACTGGTAAGGTTAATCCGAAACCTGTCGTTGTTGAAACTATTACCGCATCTACTACTACTGGTGGTTCTACTTCTGGTGGTTCTGGCAGTACGCCGTAATTGTTGTTTGGTGAAAATTGGGGGGAGCTATGGCTCCCCCTTTTTTCTTATATAGGAGGAATATTATGAGTAATAACATTGTTAGACAGGATGTAGAAGTTGATAAACATGGTAACTGGTCGCTGACAAATGTTTGGGATCCAACAGAGATCATGCGTTCTTGTTACGAAGATAAGAAGCGTGACCCGTATCTTGGTAAACACAAAGGCGGTAGACGGCTTGGACGTATCCCGTATGAATGTTGGAACGACCCTACCGAGATTACACTCCAGTGTGCCAAGGAGGCTATGGCTTGTGGTGACCATGAATCATTCAACAAATACATTAAACAATGGCTCAAAGATAATCCTGAGTTTATGACTGTTGACCATTTGTAAGGAGGTATCATGGAATATATTCGTGCAAGAAGATTGTCCAACGATATCCTCATGGGATTGAATGAATTGTATAATCGAGTACACTCGGATGAAGAGTTAGTTACTGCGATTAACCACGTTGTGACATACGTGAATCTTGAACTTGTACGTCTTGATTCCCCTTATGTCAAGAAGGAAATTCCTGTAAAGGCACGTAAGTATGGTGTCGAATTGCCAGATGATTACATCAACTTCTGCGGCTGGTTGTCCGACGAGGAACTACCAGAGGACGAGAAGAAGAAAATCAAATGGCATTTACGTGGCACTAAGATTTATACTGACACAGATGACACCATGATTTACTACAGGCACGTTCCTTTGATTCATCATCTCGATGAGATTATTGAACTACCGTATTTCTTCTATCTTCTCTTGGTGCGTTTGGTGATTGGCTACATCAAGGGTTCTATTACCGATGATGATATTGCTACAGCAGTAGCTAGCGAAACAAGTAACCAAGCAACTAACCTAGAGATTACTAGAGAACTTCCGTTCTATTTGTGAAAGGGGTGATTGAATGACAGTAAACCAATTACTGATTAAGGTACGTCAGAAACTTAACGACATGGGTAAGCTCAAGTATTCTGACGAAGAGCTTATCTATTGCCTTAATAATGCTATTGATACAGTATCGTTGGAGTTGGCAGACAATAAGACTCCAGAGTTCGTGAAGGAGTTTCAACTGTCCGCTGGTGAATCTGTAGAACGGCCAGATGATTTCATTGAGTTTGTTGGTCAGTACCCTATCGCTTTCACAGAAGATGAAGATAAGGTAGTGATGGAATTACTCGACCAAGAGTATCCTTGTCCTATGATTGTGAGATATTTTGCTTTACGTCCAAAGGTTCGGACGCTGGAAGATAAAGTTCCGTTCTATCGTGAATGGCAGCTCAACCGTCTGATTAAGAACACTGTACTTGAGGCAGACCCAATGCAAGGACAGACAGAACAGGGGGCTGGTAGCTAATGGCAGATAATCCAGGATTACCTACAGATACCACAAACCCGGCTACTACGTTTACTCGTATGACTGGCGAGCAGTTCCTTGACCGTTATGCTATTCGTCAACGTATCTCTGACGCTATCGAAACAGGATACACTGATGATGAATTATTAGCCTATATTAACGACGCAATTAACATGGTATGGAATGTTATGATTCAAATGGATTATGATGAAATTGCTGGTTATTTAACGATGAATGAACGCAAAATAGAGATTCCTAAAGATTATTGGATGCCTACAGGTAAGCCGCCAGTACAGAGATACGACCACATGTTATATTGCTACGGTGACTTACCCTGTTCTTTTAGATACTGGATGAGGCCTAAGTTTCTTTCTACGCTACAGGATACTTTACCGCAAGGCACCAGTTGGTTCAACACTGCGTTACTTAATCTTGTGGCACAGATGGTAGTCACACTTGCTATGCAGAACCACGGTTTTGACATGGGTTCTGAGATGGACTTCACAACCAGTATTGCTAAATTACTTCCGAAATGAGGTGGATAGATGGCTACAGATTTTAACACACAGGCGGCTAAACTAGTAGCCGCTATTCCTACAGACTCTCAGGGTGATGGTCGTAAGTTTGCTGACGCAGTTCGGAAATCTTTAAACTATATCGCCACGTACGCTGGAACGGGTAGCGGTTCTGGTGGCGGTGGAGAAGGAACTGTTACAACTATTAGTAACCAGCTTTCTAATGTTAAGATGACGTATAAGAAATCTGGTGACTATTATAACTTAATCATCACATGGGAGACTGGTGATTTTAATGAAGCTCGTGTGTATAGTTACGCCTTGCTTAATCTTCAACAGTCACCGCAAAAGGGTGACACTTCTGTCAACTGGAATCAGGTAGGCTCTCGTATTTATCAGTCCAAGAAAGGTGAACTCACTGCTACGATTAGTAATGTGTTACCTGGATATAGATACAGAGTAACAGCTATCGGTGTTACTGATGACGGCAAACGTTCTGAAGAAGATAAGGCACCTAGTGCTCAAGTCTTCATTCCTGTGCAGGTACGGGATACAACACCACCAGCTTCTTTAACAACTACAGCTACTGCGAAAGGATTATTAATTGAATGGACACAGAAGTCTGACGCTTTCTATACCTTCACAGAATTGAGAGACGGTAACAACGACTTTGGCACTGACGATGGATTACTCACACGTTCTCGTGGTCAGTCTTTTATGTACATCCCTAAAGAGCGTAATGGTACTATTTACGCCGCTAACTTTGGTATTAGTGGTAAATACTCTACCTCGCTTAATTCTAACTACTCTTTCCCACAGTTAACGACGCCAGAAACTCCTACGGTTACGGTTGATAAAAACGATAACGAAGACCAATATAAAATTACAGTTGACTTCAAAGCACCTGCCTATGGACTTGGGACAAACGTGTATATTAACAATGTTAAGTTTACAGTTGACTACACGCAGCATACTTTCGTGTATTACACAACCAAGGAACATGATGTTATTAGTCTTACATACTTCGATTGCATAGGAGAGTCTAATCATTCTACTTCTGTTACAGTTGATGTAAGCAACCCAAGACATTCTGATTTGAACACCTTTATTGATGTCCACAGTAATAACATTACTGGTAACAATGCCGATATGAATATCATCAACGCTAAGAAACTTACGAGTAATACAATTACTGTAGATACCCTGAAAATTGATGACACTATCGAGGCTGACGCAGTTAAGGCAAATACCATCAACGCAGATGACCTTAGTGCTAATAAAGGTGCTATCCTTGATTTGACTGCTAATACTGTGAACGCTATCGACGCTACACTAGGTAATGCTGATATTAGTACTCTTACTTACATGACCATGACGCCAACTGACGGTGCTGATGGTATGATTACGGCTAACCGTATTATTAGTAATGGTACTATCAGTACCACTGGAGAAGTAGACGCAAATAAGATTGTGTTCACCGTGAACAATAGTACTACAGAAGACCCAAGTATCGGCAAAGAAACATGGCAGAACAGTGGTAAAGAAGATTATGGTCTGGTGCTTAGAGGTAAGACTACTTACTTCAATGGAGTCGGTAAGGGTAATAAGGCTTGGATTAATAACGAAACTGGTGACGCTAGTTTTAGCGGTGGTATGACAATTGCTGGTGACCTAAATGTCACAGGTACAGTATATGGCGAAGGTGGTTTAGGCTCGCCATATTCCAATAACGGTTATACTCCAATCGTATCCTACGGTACATCAAAAGGTGGCGACGTAATAGGGAATTCTCCATATATTTCTACTGGCAGAGATAGTGGGTCTGGTACTAAACCTGAGTATGGTGCTGTGTTTGAACCAATGTTTCAGAATGGCACATACGCACTAGCTGACATAATTAACACACTATTAAAACACTCGGTTAAAGTAACTAATAAACAAGTGGGTACTTCGTGGCAATGTAATTGTGATTGTAACTGTAACTGCGATTGTTGAGGTGAGACATGAGGTATATTTTATGGTCTGGTGGGCTAGATAGTACATACCTACTATGTAAACTAGCCAGAGAAAGTGATGAGCCGATTCAACCAATTTATGTTTTGTTCCCTGAAACAGTGAATAGAGGTGCCGCAGACAAAGAAATAGAAGCACAGGACAACCTATTACCATTTATACGTTCAGAACATGGAATTAGAGCTGAAATACTGAAACCTATTAGAATTAAAGAGGATGACTTACCATATAGAGAAGGGTTCGAGGAGGCGTATGATAGACAGCAAAACGAGCCACTAGTAGCAAAACATTATATGTATCGAGCACTTGGCAAATTGACAGACAAATATCCAGGCATCATGATTGGTATTGAGGCTCCTCCCCCAGGACGTTTTGCAAACGGTATCGGTCGTACTGAAACAGCGTTAAATGAATACGGTATACACATACAGGACGATGGCACTCTCACACGAGACGAAAACGGAAATAAAGATATGTTTACTATTTTCGGTGGACTTAAGTTCTGTATAGCACACACAAATGCTATCGAGGAATTAGAAGCACTGAAAAAGTGGGGATACGAAGATTTGATTCCATTAATGAGAACGTGTTGTACAGCATTACCACAGCAATGTGGAGTATGCTCTAACTGTGAAATTAAGATGTTGTATGGTGACACGTTTAAAACAATAATGCCAAGAGCGTACGTGAATTATCAAGTCAAACAGTATCTTAAGAGTGTTGACGAGCAATACGCTAATTATTTTACACTTTTCGTATGGGGGCAGTACCATTTACCGACTGGTTCTATTACTACTAACGCTAGCGGAACTAGTCATAAAATATTTTTATCAAACGAAAAGGTTGGTAAACTAGAAGGTTGGTTTAATGCTTTATTAGATAGCTACCCCAATTTTGATAAAGTCGATAGAGCCAAGTATGGAATAGAATAGGAGGTCACATGTATCCAGTAATAGATTTAAATATAGTGGACGAAAAAACGTCAAGGTACGTTAGGACACATAACAAAGCCATAAGCCAGACGGAAAATGAACTTAATAAACTATATGGCGGATGGCGAACAATACTATGTAATAGTGGAATGGAAGCAATTACAACCACGTTAGATTTACTCAACCCATCTACTGTAGTAGTTGACGATTCCACCTATTTCGAGACACGTGATTGGTTACACTACAAAAACATTCATACTGTGCAACTAAAAGATTGTAATAATCTTGATGAACTAGATAAAGTGATAGAGAACGCAATCAAACCAGTGTTAGTTATTATCGACAACCCAACAACATTTGGTCAATGGTATAGCGTGAAAGCAATCGCTGAATTAGTACACAAACACGGAGGATTGCTTGCAGTAGACAACTCAATTGTTTCGTTATATTATTCAAACCCTATTCGTTATGGTGCAGACATATGTGTTGAATCTTATTCTAAATATGTGTGTGGGTACGGCGACGTGATGGCTGGTGGTATCTGTTTTGCAGATAGTATGAAATGGCTTGAGCAGAAGGACGTACCGCTAGTTAATCCTGGACAAGATAATTTAAGCTGGGTTATTGCTCACAGAGGTAATCATGTAGACCCACAAAAAGCCTATATGGTTAGTCGAGGTTTACAAACATTAGAAACACGTATGAGACAGCATACTAAAAGTGCTGGTATTATCTACGATAAACTTCAGGAATTACAGGTGCCATGTACATGGGCACAAGTGGGGGGTTTAATTACTTTACCAGGTAAGACTGAAGAATTTTGTACACGTTTAAAGCTCTTTAAAACAGTGGGAACGTTTGGGTGTACGTACTCTATTGCTGATTTCTTCCGTAGTAAAGAACGATATACCGTCGGATATTGTGCCAGACTGTCAATCGGTCTTGAAGATTCAGATGAACTACTAAACGACGTACTAAATGCATTGTCACAGGACGGAGGTAAACATGTATAGAAATATATTCATAGCGATTATATTCGCTGTAGTTATTGGATTAGTATTTGGAGACATTACTTGGATACAATATCCTCTTGCGGAATTGAGTACTATGTTTACTTCACTGCTAAAGATGTGTGTTGTTCCGTTGGCTTTCACTTCTATCGCAGCAGCTATACTAGATAAAGGTGGTACGGCTAACATGTCTACTAAAATAGGTACAATGATAGTGGGACTTAGTATTATCGGTGCTATCATTGGCATGCTTGTCGTTTGGTTCATTGGTGTTCCTTCGTTTACTTTAGTTGCTACCACAGCTGTAGAGGTTAAAGCTCCAACAATTTTGGCATTTATCAATAGTTGTATCCCAACCAACGTACTACAGTCTCTTGTGACTGGTAATATGTTACAAATCATTGTGTTATCCGTCATCGTCGGAGTAATCGGACGAGCTAGTCCGTTCGCTGAACATATTTTACACGGTATGCAGGTGATTCAGTATATCTTCCTTAATGCCGCCAAGTATGTGATGTGGTTTGCCCCAGTTGGAGTATTTTCCTTATTATACCCTATGGTAGCTAAATTAGGTGCTGGAGTATTGATTAGTTACGTATATATGTTTGGTACACTTATTGTTGGTATGGTACTGTTTACTTTAGTTATATCTCTACCGTTTATGTATTATCATAAAGTTGATGGAGTACAGTTTCTAAAAATCTTTATCCTACCAGATATCGCCAACGCTATCGCAGGTGGTTCTACGAACACCATGGGTGTCCGTATGGATTATATGAGAGAACACACCAATATTTCACATCAAGTGATTGATTACGTCACTCCATTTGTGTCTGTATTAATGCGTTTAGGTTCGTGTATTTGTGTAAGTATTTATACTCTATATGCGGCTAGTATCTTTGGCGTCACATTGTCTCCATGGGCAATTCTTGTGGTTATTTTATTAACACCAGTAGTACTGACTTGTGCCCCTGGAATTATTGGTGGAACCCTGATGGATTGTGCAATCGTATTCGCTGCCGTTGGCATTCCGTTGGAGGCCGTTACATTTTTGTTTGCGACTGATTATGTGATGGACGTTCTCCGTACAGTCTTAAATGTACAGGGAGGCGAAATGGTTACCGCTTGTATAGGAGCTAAAAATGAGACTATTCATAATACTGGGGCGTGATTGTAACCTACAATGTACGTACTGCTGTCAGCGACAGATAATTAACCAGCAGATTCCTAGACATATTAGTACTAAGTTTTGGAACTACTTCTATTCACTACCACCTAAAACACGAGTAACTTTTTTTGGTGGAGAACCTTTATTGTATTTTGGGGCTATTAAAGAAATTATGTCTCACCGTTCAGACTTACATTACGGCGTTATCACGAATGGTAAGTTACTCGATGAAGAAAAAGTTACATACTTCAATACTTACAATGTTGGAGTTACAATTTCGTGGGACGGCGATATTAGCACAAAGACTCGTGGATATAATGCATTACGAGACAACCCTAACATCAAAGACCTGAACAACTTAGGCATTTCAGCTGTATTAACAAAATGGAACTCTATAGCTAGTGTGATTCATGGAGTTAATAAATATTTACCAGGCAAAAACTGCTCTTTAAATTTTGATTTTCCGTTGAATTTTACAGACAAAGATTTCGAATATGAACAACTCAATACGAGTCGTATTTATAATACAATGTGTAGAGTAACAGATAGAGTAATTCATTTTAGAAGTACACCATGTGAAAGAGCTTTATTAGCATTGGTACAAAAACAAGTACATAACAGTAATCAAATAGGGAATAAGTGTGGAAACGGTACAACCGTTATTAACATTGATTTAGAAGGTCGTTTATATAATTGTCACAATGAAAATTTCCCAGCTGATTATACTAAAGCTTGGGATAAAACCATTCGTAGGCAGAACGATATGTGTACACACTGTGAAATTCAAGGTATTTGTCGTGGGGGATGTTCGCTAGTGTCTGATAAAAACACAAAGAAACAATGCCAAAACAAAATAGCATTTTACGAGGGAGTAGTTATTTCTTTACTTCGCCACTATGGAGGTGTATAATGCTTCGACATAACTGTGATAATGCAACACCACTAGTACCAGTAATTGATATAGTTATTAATCAAGGAGCTGACTTCGATATTCAGTTTGAGTTATTGGAAGAAAGCACTACAACTACAACATCTGATACAACTACAGACGGTTCTCAAAATGACGATAACTATATCCCTATTGATATTAGTAATTATAAATTCTTTGCTAGTATTAAAGCTTCTGCCGAGGATACCACGGTAATTGCTCAAATGCATCAGGTAGATGTAGACCCCAAAAATGGTATTGTAAACCTATCATTGTCAGCAGATGAGACGTCTGCTATTGACACTGGAGGTAACACATATAGAGAATGGGAAGAACTCTACTGGGATGTAAATATGTACGATGGTCATGATGTCACTCGTATCTGTAACGGTAGAGCTTTTGTATCCCCTGGTATTTCACAAGGAGGTAACCAGTGAAAAATATAACTGTTGCAAGTACCCCCGTGAAAGTTACATTAAGATTTGGGCAAAAAGGGGAACGTGGTATTGGCGTTTCTAGTGTATCCCTTGATGATAATGCCCATCTTATTGTAACATTTGACGACGGGAAAACGCAAGACGCAGGTGCTGTACTTGGTGATGTAACTTCTATTAAGAATGATATTAACTCGACTTACGAAAAGATTCAAGCGTCTGAAAAGAATGTTACAACACTTGAAGCATCCACTAAAACAAATGCAGATAAAGCGCAACAAGCTTTACAAGATACCAAAGCCGCCAGTGCATCTGGTATAACTACTATTAATGATTTAGTCACCACTAAAGTCACATACTTAAACACTACTTTTACTTCTTTATTAACTCAAGCAAAAGCTAATATAGACCAGTGGGAACGTGATGCAGAAGACGCTATCCATAAGGCAGGAGAATATGAACTTGGACGATTAAACACTAATTATCAAGACGCTATGGTTGACATTGATAATAGTGTTAATAAAGCAGAAGCTTGGGCGGTATCAGAGCGTACTCCAGACAGAGAACCAGATAGGGATTCCCCCACTGGATTAACTCAATCTTCTCGTACTTGGGCTTTATATTCTAAACAAAAGGTACAAGAAGCAACTGATACGTTGAAAAATATGGAGTTACATGAACAAAACGTATCTGATATGAAAGATAGTGTCACAAGATTACTGCAACAGACACAGACCTCTGAAGCTAATGCCAAAAGTTACATGGATAGTGCAAAGGCATCTCAAGACGCAGCTGCAACATCTGCCACAGCAGCAGCCGATTCAGCTACTAGCGCAGCAGCGGATGCAAAAGAAGCAACAACTATTCGTGCCGACATTAAAAATCAACTTAATAAATTAAAAAACCCTGTGATTCAGATTACAGGGAAAGATACTGGTGGTTTACATCTTTACTTTTTAGACGAAACCACTAAGGATATTACTCTTGCTGAAATGGGGGCAGACACATCAACTGAAGTATCCAACAAAGTATCCGATGCTTTAACAACTGCTAAAGCTTACGCAGACAAAAAAGTATCTGATTTAGTTGGTGGTGCTCCTGAAGCCTTGGATACTTTAAAAGAACTAGCTGATGCGTTAGGAAACGATGCTAATATGGCAGCTACAGTTACTAAGAAAATTAGTGACCTTTCGACAGCTCTTACACAAGAGACTACTGACCGTAAAGCAGGAGATACTGACATCTCTAATACTTTACAAACTCAAACGTCTACGTTAAAACAAGCTGATACAGATTTAGGTAACAAGATTACGGCTGAGGCGAAGAGTAGAACCGACGGCGATGCTGCAACATTAACTAGTGCTAAAGAGTATACAGACACTCAAATCACAGCGGCAAATAAAACTATAACTAATTACGTTGACAATTCCCAAAGTATATTCTTTGTTGACAGCGATGTATTGAGTAATAATACGATTCCTCTCTCTAGTGTAGATACCAACAATAGAGCGGTTAAAGTTGGCGATACTATTATCGACAATAAACACGATAGATATTTTGTGACTAAAGTAACTCCTGCATCTGGTACTGAAGGGCAAGATGGATATGTAGCAGCTTCTATTACGGTTGGTAGTGCAAGGGGAACTAATAATATTGCCAATAAGACAGATATGCAAGCTGCTTTAGATAAAAAAGTGTCGTTATCTGGGGATACTATGACGGGTACCTTAGTTGCTCCTGTGGTACAAACTGGTACAGCTGATACAAATTATTTTCAGACAAAACGACTACGTGGGGAGGGTAATGCAACTCAATTATATCACGCTATTGATTTTGGGTATAGTGACCATAACCAAGTAGATTTTTACGAATATGGTGCTGTATGGAATTTTCACCAAGTAGATTCAGATAACAATGCCACACTGGTAGGTGCCATTAAAGCTGACGGTTGGCACGGTAATGTTATTGGTAATGCGGACACAGCCACTAAATTGTCTTGTAATGATACTGGGGGCGAGAATACCCCTGTGTACTGGAAAGACGGTTTACCAGTCGCTTGTAGTTTAAGTAATTATGCTACTACCGATAATATGACCACAGAATTAGCAAAGAAAGTAGACAAGGAGGGATATATTGCCTATTCTCAAGACGAAAAGGATAAACTAGCAGGCGTTGAAACGGGTGCAAACAACTACACTCTTCCGATTGCTACTTCTTCTGCACTGGGTGGTGTTAAAGGTGGTAGTAACGTAGCTATCTCCGCCGCTGGTGTAATGTCTGTTGACCTCTCCGCTTATCAGACAACTGCAGATGCTGACGAGAAATATTACACGAAAGATTCTGCAACCACTGACCTCGCTAAGAAAGTTGACAAAGTAACTGGTAAAGGTTTGTCTACTGAAGATTATACAACCGCAGAAAAAACTAAGTTGGCTGGGATTGCTGAAGGTGCCAACAATTACACACTACCTGTAGCTACTGATAAAGTATTAGGTGGTGTAAAAGTAGGTTCTGGCATTACAATTGATAAAGACGGTGCGATTTCTGCCACATCTGTTACAGTAGATAGTACTTTATCTGATGATAGTACTAACCCAGTACAAAATAAGGTTATTAAATCTGCTTTAGACTCGATGCAAACAGCTATTAATGCTCTAACTACTCAGTATGTATCTCCTGTGTACTACTCAAGAAATGCACAATGGCAAGCTGCTAAAACAACAATTACCGTACCATCTTACGTAGGTGTTGCAATAGGTAATCAAGTATATACATCTAGTGGTGCACAAGCGTTAGACATTACTCAAGCAGATAGTTGGGATACGGATGGTGTAGTTACTAGTAGAGCAGGTCAAGATTTCTATATTTATGCTTGCCAGCCTACAACAGGGACTGTGCCTAAATTTATCGTATCTGCGAATAGCACTGTCCCAACAGGGTATACGGCTGATAATTCTAGGAAAATAGGCGGTTTCCATTGCGAATGTGCTGATATTGGTACGATTAGTGGACATCCTTTGTCGGGATATGTTGCAGGGGATATTCTTCCTGCCAGTGTGTGGGACTTGAAACATAGACCAATTTCCTCACCTGAAGGTATGGTCTTTGATGGCAGACGATGGATTGATATTTACATTGCGTCGTGGGACGGTTCAAAACTCGTATCTAAGTACGGTGGCGTAATGGCTGATGGCGAAAGTACACCTAAATGGCATGGGGAAAAGTTTGAAGAAGAATTTGCTAATATTGGTAAACACTTACTTTCTCGAAGTGATTTTATGCACTGTATGAAAGGAACTCCAGAAGGTACGAATATATCTGGTAGTAAAGATGCTAATACTACTGGTGGGCATAGTGATACTAACAGTAGGCGCATCGTAAGTAATTACGGTGTAGAAGACTGTACTGGTGTCATGTGGCAATGGGGAAGCGATTTATTTGAAGCAATGACAACGTCGCATTCGGGTTCTAATCAATATAATGATGGGTACTCGTGGTCAAATCTTTCTGTTTATAACTCGGATGTTGACGATAAGTCTTACGGCTCGTGCGGTGGCTTTTTGCGTCGGGTTCTGGTCGGCGGTGGGTGGGGCGATGGTTCGCTTTGCGGTTCGCGTTGTGCGTATTGCTGCGATTTCTCGGCTCGCCGCAATGGCTTCGTCGCTGGACGGGGTACGTCCGAGCCGTTAGCCGTAGAGCTTTGATTAAATATACGTAATATATTTGTAAT
>ERZ808275.57-NODE-57-length-75003-cov-4.838368_pt1 | contig 75003 bp, 54 predicted proteins | sample MGYA00520894_ERZ808275 | MGnify/ENA primary metagenome ERZ808275 (study PRJEB31516, sample SAMN03275598) | gut metagenome | biome: mammalia-associated habitat; material: feces | host: Papio cynocephalus | place: Kenya | collected 2012-08-03 ... | reverse complement strand
CTCTTTTTGTGAGTTATTTTTGTCGTGGCTTTAATCCTTATTTATTTCCACACTTCATCCTCATCAAAATGATAGTATTTTAACTTCATCATCGTATTTTGACGTGTAATTACAATCATCATATTTTCATTAATGCTATTTAATGTAGATGTTCTAAAACTGAAATTCATAATTCTATCAACATCATTCGCATCATTAAATAAGCCAATATAACTACACTTCTTAAAAATCTCATACTGCGCAGATGAGGAAAAAGTCAAATGATTCGTTTCATCATTTATCAAAGAAAGATTCAAACACGATAAGCATATAAAAATATTGTATCTAGAGGCTTCTTTAAGCATTTTAAAGAAACATTCTTTAGCAAAAAAATCTCCAGAGGAATTTTGCTTTTTCTTGAAAAATAATGAGGCGATATCATCTTCTTTTGGTTCCATATTATCATCCACTGCTTCTTCTCCATAATTAAGAAGTGGAACATTGTTATTAAAGTCATCAATATCACCAATATCGTTCACTAAGAAAAACACTGGCTCATAGTCACCTCGAATGTCTTTTCTTCTTTCCTCATAAGTCGTCCATAATTCACTTAAAAAATCTACAAAAGAAGTTTCATTTCCAGTTTTCAAGTTTTCTCGTTTGTTCTTTAAATGATACAATAATTTCAGCTCTTTAGATGCATCAATAACATAAGTTTGATAGTTTTGGGTTTGCATACAAATGGTATTAAAAACACCAAAAACGCCTTCACTATTATTACCAATCATTAAAAGACTTGAATTAAATTCTCTTCTAAAATTTAACACAACAGGTTGTTCATTCATGTAGTTAATGCCAATCGTTAAAGGATAAATATCTTTTGAATTCTTAACAAGTGATGGAAGCACAATATTTTTCGTATATTGAAGCGCTGATTGATCACCAATTTTAGCAAATTCAATCGGATATTGGCTCCATTTAGAACAGATTTCTTCTGCATATTGCACTTCTTTTTTATCTGCATAAGCAATCTTAACGGTTGCACAATCTTTACCACGGTTATTCGATGCATAACACATGTATGAACCTTTAGGAATATCCGTACTCATTGTTGATAAATACTTTTTATTTTCAAACAATTCACTAATATCACCGATTCCACTTCCTACTGCAAAGCAATAAACACCACTGATTAAACGTAAAGTTTTTAACATTTTACGTTCAACTACTTGCGTTGATAGGATTAAATGTACACCTTGCGAACGTCCTTCTCGAACAATTCTTTCACATACATCCGACAAAGAATCGCTAACAAATAGGTGTTGACATTCGTCAATGATAATAACTAACTTAGGTATATGGGGAATATTAAGATGGTTTTCATCGATTTCTCTATTGTATTCACCGATGTTACGAATAGGTCTTCCCAATTGATCAGAAAGTTCTTTAAATAAATCAATTCTTTTTTCGCATTCAATCAAAAGATTTGATAAGATAATGGTCGAATCTTCTTCTTTTACCGAGGTCAAAATAGCTTTAACATGAGGAATTTTGGTCGACGTCATGAAAGCATTTAAATCAGAATTGTTTTTAAAATCAATGAGATGGAAAATTAATTCGTCAGGAGAATACTTTTTAGCACCTGATAAAATAATTGTATTAATTAATTGAGATTTACCAGTACCTGGTTCACCAACGATAAAGTTGGCAATCGGGCTATTGCCTACCGAACCAAATTCCATTTCCCATACGGTTGGATAATTAACGCCAATAGGAATAGTAATTCGGTCATAATCATTTTGCGTATTATTCTCATAGAATTTAATTTGTTTAAAGTCAACGATTTTTTCGTTTTTCGCCTTTACATCACATGCTTTAATGCAGAAATCATATACCATTTGTGGTGTAGCGCTTTGTAAAAAGTCCTTAATTCTCATCGAATATTCTTTTTCACACACTAACGAGATATCTTTGCCATTTTCTTCATTTAATTTTGCGTGATATAAATAGTTAAATTCATCTTTATTCAAATTAAATGTATCGCAAATTTGCACTAATTCAGCTACATAGGATAAAAATCTTTTTGAACGATTTTCAAGATTAAAATTACTAATTGAATCAACGAGGATAAAATAAACACCACATCTTTGATATCCTTTTACACAACTTAAAAGCTCACGTAATTCTTCATCGCCAATATCTGATAAAAAGTTGTGAATAAAAATAATTTGTGCTTTATCTAAAGAAGCACCTTTTTCGCATAATTCAATAAAGTCATTACATTTATTAGAAAATAACTTTTCTGATATACTATCTGCTCTTTGATGAATTAAGCTTAATAAAGACGTAAATTTACTACGATTTTGAAACATTTCTTGTTGGATAGAAAGTCCATTTTTTATACTCGCATTAATAAAGGCATTTACACTTGGCATCGAGTTACAAAAGGGACTATAAAAGCCAAAAGAAATATTGTTAGTAGGTATAGAGGAAAAGAAAGATATCATGAAAGAAATAATATACTTTTCTACTATATCTAATGAAAAATCTGAATCGACATTAATCAAAGTACTTCCACTACTTTTTAAATCAAGGAAAAATGGTATTTCTAATAATCCTAAATCACCCTCAAAAACAGAAATACCAAAATCCTTATTAGAGAACGTCGTAGTGCATATTTCTACTTTATTAGGAAATACACCAGTATCAGAAACTCGGACATTTCCTAAAGGATAGGTATTCTTTCCATAAAATTTATCTGACACAAGTACTCCATAACCTGATAATTCTATGGTAATTTTTTTTATGAATCTCATAAAAGACTCATACTCTTGTTGAAAACAGGCAATTTCTTGTTCTTTATTCTCTAACGTAATGTTTCTTTGTTCTTTCAATTCTAATATATTGTCTTCTATCTCAAGTAATTGATGTTGTGTTTCTTTCAATATTTGAATCTTTGAAATAAAATTATCCTTTAAATTTTTTAATTGACTCTGATCAAAATTTATATTTAATCGAACTAGCAAATCATTTAATTCATTATTAGCAGTCTCTTCATCAAAATCAAAATTTGATAATTCTGTTTTTTTTGTTTTTAGATACTCTCTCGCCTCTTTATAACTTTTTGAAGACATTTCATTTAGCAGGTCAGCTATTAAATTTAAAAACAATTCTATTCTTTGTTGAAATGAAATTATTTCTTTTTCCTTATTAATCTGGATTTGATTCATTTGATTTTTTATTATTAAAATGCAATTTTCTAACTCAATCCGTCTATTTAATAATTCATTAAACATCGAAACACTTGAATTAAAACCCTGTTTTGAATTTTCTAATTGGCTACGTTCAAATTCAATATTTACTTTATCTAATAAAGCATTTAATTCATTATAATAATCTTCTTCACTAAATTTAAAAGCCGATAATTCTGCTTTTTTCATCTTTAAATATTCGTAGGCATCTTCAAAAGTTTCTAAAGAAAGTACATTTTTTAAATCATTAATTAATTTTAGATAAGGCTCTAATTTATGTTGAAAAGAAGTCACTTCTTTTTCATTTAAAATCAACAAAAGGTTTTTTTGTTCAGTTAATTGTGTGATATCATTTTCAAATTGCGTTAACTCCTTTTGTGCTTCTTTTAATTGTAAAACCAACGCATTAAATGACTGATTCAATTCAATTAATTGATTAAGATTATAGCCACATTTATATTGATTTAACCATTGTTCAAAAGTTTTTAAATCAATATCAAAAAAAGATAAATCATCTTTTATGAAATCATAACATTCACAAGCACCTAAATAAACATACATTTTAAAAATTTCATTTTGCAGTTTATTAATTTTGGCTTTTAGTTTTTTTATTAAACTATTTTTTTCTTCAATTTCTTTATCTATACTCTTCAAAATTTTTTCATATTTTTCATTAACTTCATCTAAAAGCTTTCTTCTTAATTCTTCTTCTTGAGATTGCAAAAGGGTTATTTCTCCCCCCCTTTTTTCTATTGTTTTCTCTAATATCTTCTAAAATTTTTTCATATTTTTTATTAATTTCATCTATAATAGCCTTTTTTAATTCTAAAGTTTTATTTGCTAAAACTCTTTTCCTCAGTTTTTTTGTTTCAATTTCATTATCTATATTTTTTATCAATTTATCATATTTTTCATCGCATGCAGAAAAATCTATTTTTTGTTTAGACTGAAACATGCCTATTTCATTTTTTATTCTATTAATAAGTTGATCAACTTTTTCTATATAGAGCACCGCTAGAACCTCCATTTAAATTACTATTTGATATTTCATAAGGAACATTACATACTCAACATAAATATGTAATGAAAATAATGAGTGTTTATTTAAAAAAACAAATTAAGTATTTATTCTCCTTTATATCCCCATACGACCGGGCAATTAAAGGAATTCCACTTCAAATCCCATGTACCCGGTTGGATTTTTTCCTCACAGTAAATGGTTAAGGAAGTACATTCTTCAAATGCACGTTCTCCTATGTATTTCACACTACTTGGAATGACTATACTGGTTAAAGATGTACAACCATAAAATGCACGGAATTCTATATTTGTTACACTGTTTGGGATTTCTATACTTGTCAAGGATCTGCAACCAATAAATGCCCATTTCCCTATACTTACTACACTATTTGGAATTTCTATAGTTTTTAAAGATTTACAGTCATTAAATGTTCCATTTTCTATTCTTGTTACACTATTTGGGATTTCTATATTGATCAATGCTCTACAATCACAAAATGCAAATCCCCCTATACTTGTTACACTACTTGGAATTTCTACACTGGCTAAAGACCAACAATCTTCAAATGCAGAATTTCCTATACTTGTTACACTACTTGGAATTTCTATACTAGTTAATGATTTACAATCTTCAAATGCAGAATTTCCTATATTTGTTATACTATTTGGAATGATGATTTCTGTAATGTTATTAAAACCACAAAACTGCGAATTTCCAATCGTAGTAATCGTATTTGGTATTTTAATTTTGGTTACCTCTTGATAAAGATTATTGTGATCTAACATATAGAAATGTGCACCATAGCGCATTGGTGTAGAAAAACGATTATTAATTTTAATGTTACACCAATCCTCTATTGTCCCTTCATAATAAACGTTTATTAAATAACAATTAAAAAACGCTTCCGTTCCTATACTTGTTACGTTAGTTGTAATAACTATACTGGTTATAGATTTATGCTCATAAAATGCTTTATCTAAAATAGCAACAACCTCTTTATTCTCATAAAAATAAGGAATAGTAATTTCTACTGCTTCTTCATTACACCCTTTAACTCCATATGTGCCTTCATCTACTTCTTCAAAAGTTAAATATTCATTGCTTACTTCAATATAACCACAATCAACACATTTTCCTTCCACATAATTATGTGGATTATAGTTTTCTATTTCATCTTCTACTCCACTTAAATTCTTCCAATGATAATAGCCATCATAAATGTATCTTTCTTTAGGAGTATTATTTGTTGTACTAGAACTTGTTAATAGTTGATCATTACTTGTACTCGGCAAAATACTACTACTCGAGTTATTTGGCTGATTACTGGTTGTTTCATTATTTGTTATAGTTGTTATTGATTTTGTTGAACCACTACTAATTGGGCTATAAGGATTACAAGAAGATAGTAGTAGCCCTAAAACAAACGCAAACAAAATATTCTGTTTTCTCATAATTTTTCCCCGCACTATTTTGTTTCTTTTTACGAAACCAAATTAAATAGAATGTCACGCATTCTTAAACGTTTTCAAAGCAATTATAGAAATAATTGAACAATAGTCAAATTTTACCATTTTTAAATTAAATTGTTCTTATTTTTAAAACTTACATCCCCATCTAACTGGGCAGTTAGAAAGATTCCATCTATAACTCCAACTACTTGGCTTACTTTTTGCTTCGCAATAAATGGTTAGAGAACTACATAAAGAAAATGCACCTGCTCCAATACTTAGCACACTATTTGGGATTTTAATACTTTTTAAAGATTTACAACCTCCAAATGCACTCCATTCTATAGTTGTCAAACTATTTGGAATTTCTATGCTAGTTAAGGAAATACAACGATTAAATGTGCAATTTTTAATAATTGTTATGCTATTTGGAATTTTTATATTGGTTAAAGATGTACAGCCATTAAATGCCGACTCTCCTATACTTGTTACGCTATTTGGAATTTCTATACTTGTTAAGGGCATAAAATAAAATGCATTATCTCCTATACTTGTTACACTACTTGGAATGACTATACTGGTTAAAGATTTACAAAATTCAAATGCCCAATTCCCTATACTTACTATACTACTCGGAATTACTATATAGGTTAAAGAACCACAACGATTAAATGCCTCTTCTAAAATAGTTATAACCTCTTTATTCTCATAAAAATAAGGAATTGTTATTTCTATCGCTTCAACATCACAATATTTAACTCCATATGTTTCTTCATCTACTGCCTCAAAAGTTAAATATTTATTACTTACTTCAATATAACCACAATCAACACATTTTCCTTCCACATAATTATGTGGATTATAGTTTTCTATTTTATCTTCTACTTCACTTGAATTCTTCCAATGATAATAGCCATCGTAAATATATCTTTCTTTAGGAGTATTATCTGTCGTACTTGAACTTGTTAGTGGTTGATCATTACTTGTACTCAGCAAAATACTACTATTCGAGCTATTTGGTTGATTACTGGTTGTTTCATTATTTGTTATAGTTGTTATTGAATTTGTTGAACCACTACTACTTGGGCTATAAGGATTACAAGAAGATAGTAGTAGCCCTAAAACAAACACAAACAAAATGTTCTGTTTTTTCATAAAATTCCCCCATTCTTTTTGTTTCATTTTATGAAACTAAATAAAATAAAATGTTACGTATTATTAAACATTTTCAAAGCAATTATAAATAAAATGTAAACATTTTGTCAAGTTTCTATAACACATCGTGGAGATTAAAAAATCAAAAACGAATGAAAATTTATGATAAATAATAAAAAAAGTTAGGCTTTTTATCATATTTATTAACATTTAAATATTTTTATTGCTAATGATTTGTTTTGCTTTTCTTTTCTAATGCTTCATTTATGTTTCGTTTTATTAAACAAGCATAATGCTTGTTTAATTTTTCTTTACAATATGTTTAGAAAGTGAGTGATTTTATTGAAAAGGCTAAAGGATTTAAGAGAAGATCGTGATATACCTATCCAAGAAATGTTAGATTTATTGCATGTTTCTAGAACAACTTATTATAATTATGAAAGTGGTAATTCTTTTCCTACTTTTGATACATTGATTAAGATAGCTGATTACTTTAATGTTTCGGTCGATTTTCTAATTGGACGAGATTATGAATCCAAAAAAATTTATAATCAAACCAACTTATTTTTAGGATGTTTTAACCCACAAGACATTGAAAAAGAATTAACAGACAAAGAAAAAAATATTTTAAAAGAATTAATTCAATTATTATTATCTCGACACTAGTTTAATATAACAAAAGGTACCTATCAAACTGGGTACCTTCTTTTTTATTTATTCACTTTTCTTGATGCTAAGTAGCAAAGAATTCCTCCTGCCACTCCTACATTTAACGATTCCATATTGGTCATAGGAATATATACTTTTGTCGTTGCGTAGCTGAGTGTACTTTCTTCTACTCCTCGTGCTTCATTACCTAAGACAATCACTACTTTTTGATGGATAGAAACTTGTTCAATCGAATATGCGCCATGTAAATAGGTAACAAGAATTTGATATCCTTCTTCTTTTAAACGACCTAATACTGTATTCTCTTCTTCATGTAAATTTACTTTGAAGATAGCGCCTTGCGAAGCATTAATGACTTTTTCGTTATAAGGGGAACAGCTATTATTCGATAGAATAACATCTTGAAAGCCAAAGGAAGCTGCGGTACGAATGAGTGTACCTAAGTTTCCTGGGTCTTGAATGTGATCTAAATAAAGAATCCGATCATGATAGGCAATTTTTCTTTTTTCCATGTGACAAACCGCAATGACACCTTGAGGGTTCATCACGGAAGAAAATTTCTTTAATATTTCACTTGACACAACAATTTGATTGATTGAAGAAGATAAATCTAAAGGCTTTTCTGTAATAATTAAATCCACTTGATTCGCTTCTAAAGCCATTTCTAAAAGGTGAAAACCTTCCACTAAAAATTGGCCTTTTTCTTTTCTTGTTTTAGGGTCTTTTAATTCTAATAGTTCTTTGATTTTGCTATTGGTTCGACTGGTAATATATTGAATCATAAAGAATGTCCTCCCTTCAGACGTTTCATTTCTTGATAATAGTTTGGATAATATTTTAATACTTCATCATAAAAAGCTTTGGAATGGTCAAAATGACGGTCATGGGCTAATTCATGCACTACCACAGCATCAATCACTGATATTGAATAATGAATTAAAGTTAACGCAAATGAAAGTGTATGCGTACGTTTTGCGTTGGATCCGTATCTACTAACGGTCTTATGGATTTTAACATGATAAGGTTTTTCTATTTCCATAATTTTTTCATAATACCGCACTCTTTGGGTTAAGATTTCTACCGCTAGAGATTTGAGTTTTCTTTCTAAGTCTTCTTTATCTTTATAAGTAATTGCGCCTTCTTTAGGTAATGAAGATAAAATATGCACAAGTCGTCTCTTTTCACCTAATAAATAGATATAGTCTTCTCCAATATCTTGATCTTCAAACAAAGCCTTTTGAAAACGAGGTGGTAAGCGAGGTATCATTTTCTCTATATCTTTTTCGGCAGTATAAAAAGGAGCGGAAACGAGTAATTTACCACTATGAACGCGAAAAAGAACACGTCGCATGTTTTTATAAGTAATCTCGACATGAACGGGTTGATTTTGTATTTGAAAAATCGTTTCTATTTTATAAGATTTCACGTTCTTCATCTCCTTCGCATTGATAATATTTTATAACAATGAAGCCATATAAAGCGGAAGATACACAATATCATTTTCTATTTTTAAATCACTTGTATGAAGAACATAAGGTGTATCTAACTGTTCTTTATATTTTTCCATAAACTTTTCTAAAGAGCGTGTTGTATATCGAGAGGTCGATTTTACTTCTATGGGTGAAATATTATGACGATTTGTCACTTTACTCTTAGTAATCAAAAAATCAATTTCCATACGGCGAGAAGCATCTTCTCTAGAATTACATGAATAAAAATATAAACGATGTCCGGCCGCTCTTAACATTTGGGCTACAACGTTTTCAATGAGCATGCCCATATTCACTTCTAGTTTATTAAAAAGAATCTTTTTATAAACTTCATTTTGAACAATTCCGTTTTCATCGAAAGTGTGACTTAATAATAATCCTGTATCGGCCATATAACATTTAAGTGTTAACCGATCCAAATTTAATTTTAAGCCAATATTTGGTTCAGTAGAATTATAAGAAGAATTAATAATCATCGCATCCGATAGCCAAAAAAGCGCATCATTATATTCGCGGAAACGCGCTGATTTTTTTAAAGAAGAAAAACGAAATTTAATATCATGTTTCGTGAGTTGAGATGGAATAGCATCAAAAATTTGTTCAACTTTCACTTCATATCCTTTTGCATGTTTTATTATATCGGAGCGATATAAATCAAGAATATCTCTTTTAACTCTATCTACCTTAGCAAAATCCTTTGTTTTGACATAACATTCCACTGCTTGTGGCATTCCGCCTACAATCAAATATTGACGAAATAAATTCATAACCTTTCGGTGCATATCTTGGCCTAATGGCTTTTTATTTTCAAAGCAATAGCGAATCATATCCATGGTTGTGTCATAACCAAGTGCCCATAAAAATTCTTCAAAATCAAATGGATACATGCGGAAGTGTCTTTCTTCTGATGGAATGACAATGTCTTGGACATTTTGTTTTATCGACATGAGTGAGCCCGTTTCAATAAAATCATAGCGGCCATCTTTTACCAAATATTTTATACTGGCTCTTGCTTTAGGAAAAAGTTGTACTTCGTCAAAAATAAATAGTGTTTGATGTTCATAAAGCTTCACATTATAATAATTAGAAATGAACATAAAGAATTGATCTAAATCATTTAAATAATTATAAAATAAATCCTTAATGCTATTTGGAGCAATATTAAAATCAATAAGAACATAGGAACGATACTCTTTTTTAGCAAATGCTTCGACAATATAACTTTTTCCAACACGTCTTGCTCCTTCTAAGAGCAAAGCAGTATTTCTAGCACTATATTTTTTCCACTCAAGCAATTCTTGATATATTTTTCTTTTCATATTGATTTCCTCCATTCTATGGTTTTATTTTATCATGCTCTAATTAAAAAAGATACTCTAAAATCACGTTTTCAAGCTTTGACTAATGTTATTTTACCACGTTTTCAAGGTTTTATAAATGCCAATTTACCACGTTTTCAAGGTTTAGCAAGTGCCGATTTACCACGTTTTCAAGCTTTCACGATATCTCAAATTGCTTTTTGTATCTCATTTTAACCACTAAATTAGATAATATTGCTTTACTTTTATAAAAGAAATCCATACAATTACGCATGGTGATGTTTAGTGGAAAAATTATTAATTAGTGCTTGTCTTTTAGGAAATAAATGCCGCTACGACGGAAAAGATAATGTACTTGATATTTTAGATGAATTAAAAGAAAAATATGAGCTCATTCCCGTTTGTCCTGAAGTGGATGGTGGGTTACCTACACCTCGATATCCTAGCGAAATAAGGGGCGATAAAGTCATTAATTCGCAAAATGAAGATAATACTGCTTATTTTTTAAAGGGAGCAGAAAAAGCAATCGCATTAGTAAAAAAGCATCACATTCGTTACGCTTTATTAAAAGCCAAAAGTCCTTCATGCGGAAAAGATTATATTTATGATGGTAGTTTCAATCACGTTTTAACTTCTGGAAACGGAATTTTAGTAAGAGAGTTATTGAAATTAGGGGTAACGATATATAATGAACAAGATGTAAGGAGACTTTTATCATGAAAACACACAATAAAAAAGTATTTTATATTTCGATTCACGCTATGGGGATTGCTTTATGCACCGTGATTACTTTATTTATCCAAATCCCATTAGCAGGTGGTGCGGGTTATTTAAATTTTTCTGACGCTATTTTACTCGTATTCTCTGCTCTTTTTGGTCCTTATAGCGGTATGATCGTTGGTGGCTTAGGTGCTTTAGCGGCAGACTTATTATCTGGCTATGTTCAATATGCTCCTTTTAGCTTAGTAATTAAAGCATTAGAAGGTTTACTCGTTGGTTATTTATTAAAGAAAAACAAAATTCCTGCTATTCTTTCCTTCCTTTGTGGTGGTGTTCTGATGGCGCTTTGTTATTTTATTCCTGATAAAATCTATTTTGGTTTTGAAACCGCAAGCTATAATTTAATCTGGAATGGTTTACAAGGAATTACTAATGCAATTCTTGCCTATTTAGTTTATCTATCTGTTCAAAAGATTAAGAAAACAAAAGATAAAGAGGAAAAAGAAATTTCGTAATTCAATCAATTTATTCTTTACATCTTTTTAAATCTCTGTATAATAACAATTGTCTATTATCGTTTTCGATTACAAGCCTCTTAGTTAGGTTTCATCGATAATAGGCTTTTTTTATACATTTTTCAAACTTTTATAAACTATTATTTAATATTTCTTCTTTTTCATGCAATAAATATGGAATATCTCTTCCATGATAATAAATATGCAAAACAATAACTAATTTTTTGTTTTCATTTGGATAGAAAAAAACAATGTAATTACTTACAATCATATATCGAAGTCCTCTTTTTCTCCATTTTTTATTTTTTACAAGAGAAAATCTATTTGGCATTTGTTTTAGCGATTCAATATATATAAAAATTTTTTGAATATGATCAATTGCAATTTGATTCTCATAGTGGCTGCGTAAATAATCATAGATGCTTTGAAGTTCATTTTTAAAATTGGGTGTCAAAATAATTGTCCAATCTATAATCATTTAATATTATCCTTTATAAAACTTTTTCTAAATGATTCAAAGTCAACACATTCACCTTTTTGATAAGAAATAAACGCTTGATTCATAAGTCGATCAAATTCTTCATCACTTAAATCCTGATAATGAATAAGTTGAGATTCATTTGGAAGTTTTATTTCAAAAGGTATTTTTTTTAAAAGAGCAATTTGTCTTAAATAGACTTCCATAGCGGTAGCCATTGACATACCCAATTCATTTAAAACTTCTTCTGCTTGTTCTTTAATCTTAGGATCAACCCTTGTAAAAACGCTTGCTGTTTTTGCCATATTTTTTGTCCTTTCTTTATAACCATTTTAATCATAGCATATTTTGCTATCAATTTGCAATCGTCTATATAGCATGATTACATCTAGATGTTATTCTGTTTGTAATGCTATCACTTATATATAGTTTTGAATTTCAATTTTTCCTAAAAAAATAAAAATTTAAAAAAAAGAACTCAATTCTATTGAACTAAGTTCTTTTCATAGCTGATTTTTATTTTTTAGAATGAATGTAGAGATCAATATCTTGAATAATATACTCTATTCCCATTGTATGTAAACATTCATAATAATCTTTCAAGTATTGAAAAACATTAAAACTATTAAAAAGGGTCATAACCTCTTTACCTGTTATCTCCTTTCTTGCTCTATATTCTTCAATACAATATATCATAAAAGTTAATTCTTTACTCATCGTTCATTCCTCAGGAAAAAGAAGTATTCCCGTTTCCTTTTCATGTTTCCACATTGAAAAAATAGTTAAAGGGCTAAAATGCCAAACTTTCGTTTCTTCTTTAGCTAATGCTTCATAAGTTTTGGATTCATAAAACTGTGTAATAGCGGAAACTTCATCCAATTTTTTATTTTGCATCATTAGTTCAATTACCTCAGGCACTATTACAACGCTTAATAAAGTGGTAAACTTCTCATCCATTTTATTTCTCCTTTTTATGTTTGACATTTTTATTAATAGTACAATTTTGGGTTTACTAGAAAAAAACTACTAGACAATATATCTAGTAGCTTTCAAAATTAACGATACTTACTTTCTTTTAATGCTTGTAAAGCACCCACATCAATGGCCTTAACAACCTCTGTCATTAAATCAACTGCGGCTTTATAGTCATCGATATCAATTAAAGATACATGGCTATGGAAATAACGGCATGGTAAGGAAATGGTCATATTGATAATACCATCAAATTGCTTATGGATTTCACCACTATCGGTACCACCAGCAGTTAATAAGTCATAGGTGTATTTAACACCTTTTTCTTTCGCAATCTTTTCCACGAAATCAAATAATCCACGGTGAGCAATGACGCTTCCATCCATAATGGATAAAGCAACACCAGCGCCTAATTTAGTAGGATTATTAGGAGATCCTGGTAAATCATAAGACATCGTCACATCGGTAGCAAAGGCAATATCTGGATGGACGTGATAAGAAGCCGTTTTAGCGCCTCTTAAACCCACTTCTTCTTGCACAGTACCCACAGCAACGTAATTCGCTTTATGAGGTTCTTTACGTAAGTTTTGTAAGACTTCTAAAGCAATGGCCATACCAATACGGTCGTCCCAAGCTTTGCCTAATAATGTTTTTCCATCATTTAAGATACGGAATTCAGTATATGGCGTAACCGTATCACCCACACGAATACCTAATGCTTCAATGTCTTTTTTACCTTTTACACCCATATCTAAATATAAGTCTTTGGTTTCCATCACTTTTTGGCGCATTTCTGCTGGCATACCATGAGGAGGTTGAGCACCAACAACACCTTTATATTCTTTTCCGTCTCTTGTTCTTACGGTCATTAATTCTGCTAAAATCACGTGATTCCACCAACCACCAACGGGGTGAAGACGTAATAAACCAGATTCTTCAATGCGGGCAACGATGAAACCAACTTCATCCATGTGTCCACAAATCATAACGGTGGGTTGATCTTTTTCACCATCTTGATAGGCAAAAATACAACCTAATTGATCGTGTTCAATGCGGTCTGCATAAGGAGCCGCGTGTTTTTCAAAGACACGAGAAACCGCAACTTCATTACCCGAAATACCATTGACTTCGGAAATTTCTTTTAAGAATGCAATTCTTTCTTTTTCGTTCATACCTGTACCTCTTTTCTTCTCTTTTACTTTTCTATTTTTTCAATATGCCAAATTTCTTTTGCATATTGTTCGATGGTTCTATCGCTTGAGAAATAGCCTGATTTAGCAATGTTAATTAAACATTTCTTAGCCCAACTCATACGATCAGAATACATCGTTACGATACGATTGAATGCTTCGCTATAAGCGACAACATCTTTTAAGATGAAATATTCATCACTACGATACATGATTTCATCAAAAATCATGCGGTATTTATCTTTATCGTCTTCGGCCCATTCTCCTGTTAATAAGGAATCCATGACTCTTTTAATCATCGGGTTACTATTATACATATCCCAAGGATTATAAGCACCGGTCCAACGGAGTTGATTGACTTCATAATCTTTTAAACCAAAGATGACACAGTTTTCATCACCCACGCGTTCAGCGATTTCTACGTTAGCCCCATCTAAAGTACCTAAAGTAATCGCACCATTCATCATAAATTTCATATTACTTGTACCAGAAGCTTCTTTTCCCGCAGTGGAGATTTGTTCCGAGATATCCGCAGCTGGAACAATAAGTTCGGCTAAAGAGACGCCATAATTTTCCATAAAGACTACTTTCATATAAGGAGAAATTTCGGGGTCATTATTCACCACTCTAGCGACATCTAAAATGAGTTCAATAATCTTTTTCGCATAGGCATAAGATGGTGCCGCTTTTGCGCCAAAGATAAAGGTGTGTGGCGTAATACGATAAGCCGGATTCTCTTTCATTTTGAAATATAAAGACATAATGTGGAAGACATTCATCAATTGACGTTTATAGGCGTGTAAACGTTTAATTTGAACATCAAAGATGGAATGAGAATCGACGTCAATGTCGTAGTGTTCTTTAATGAATAAAGCGAGTTTTTCTTTATTTTCTTGTTTAATTTCTAAGAATTTACCTTGTAAATCTTCATCATCAACGTGGGCCATTAAGTCTTCTAAATGTTCCGGATGAAGAATCCAAGTTTCACCAATTTTATTCGTTACTTCTTCCGCTAAACGGGGGTTTGCGTATAAGAACCAGCGACGGTGAGTAACACCATTGGTCTTATTATTAAATTTTTCTGGGAATAGTTCATAGAAATCTCTAAAGGTATTTTCTTCTAAGATTTTCGTATGTAAGGCCGCTACCCCGTTAATTGAATAACAAGCATAGATAGCTAAATTCGTCATATGAATCATGCCTTCTTTAATAATAGAGACATTTCTACGGCGGTCATCGCTAAAGCCTTTTGCGCTTAAGAAGATTTGGAAACGACGGTTGATTTCTTCAATAATCATATAACAACGTGGAATGAGTTGTTGAACGTAATGAACCGGCCATTTTTCTAACGCTTCCGCCATAATGGTGTGGTTAGTATAAGCCATACATTTTTGTACTTGTTTCCACGCATCATCCCAGCCATAATGATATTCATCCATTAATAAACGCATTAATTCAGGAATGGCTAAAATCGGATGGGTATCGTTAAGTTGGAAGACATATTTATCGGCAAAGTTATCTAAAGTACCATATTGACGTAAATGTCCGCGAATGGCACTTTGTAAACCGGCACTGACTAAGAAATATTGTTGACGTAAACGAAGAATTTTTCCGTGTTCGGTAGAATCATCTGGATATAAACCATGACATAATTCACGAAGTGTAGTTAAATAATCCGAGAATTTTTGGTTTTGTGGAATGTTTTCTTCACTAGGTTCCGCACTCCATAAACGTAAAGTATTTGCGACATGGTTACGATAACCAACAACGGAAACATCATAAGGGACAGCTTTTACACAAACCGCATCGACGGTACGAGAACGGACACAGCCATCTTCATCTTGATAAGTTTCGGCACGTCCATAGAATTTGACTTCGACTGCGTGTTTTGGCTTACGAATTTCCCAAACGTTACCATTACTTAACCATTGATCAGGAACTTCGGTTTGATGCCCTTGGGTAATTTTTTGTTTAAAGAAGCCGTATTCATAGCGAATGCAGTTTCCGCTTCCAGGATAACCTAATGAAGCAATGGAATCGAGGAAACAAGCCGCTAAACGACCTAAACCACCGTTACCTAAACCGGCATCGGATTCGGTTTCTTCTAATTCGTGAATATTCAGTCCTAATTCTTCTAAGCCTTCTTTCGCTACTTGATAAATACCTAAATTCATCATGTTATTGACCAAAAGACGGCCAATTAAGAATTCCATGGAGAAATAGATGAGTTGACGTTGTTCATTTTTTTGAATAGCGTCACGAGTGGAACGCCAGTCAGGAGAAGCATAGTCACGAACCATGCCACCTAAAATATTGAAACGCTCGGTGATATCGGAAGTTTGGACGTTATTTCCATAAATAACCGCTAACCGTTTTTCAAATTCATTTTTAAATACTTCTTTGTTTTGAAATATATTGTCATAAACCATATTGTTATCCTACTTTCTAATTGCTACGCACTTTTTTTAAAACTAAGGCGGCAAAACTTGCTAATTTAATCGTCACTTTATAAGGGTGATTCTCTGGCCCATAAAGCGCTGTCTTTAATGGTAAACCATTATATTGATTATTTCCACTATAAACGTCTTTATCGGAATTTAAAATTTCGATATAGGTACCTTTTTGATTGATGCCAATATCGTAATTTTCATAATAATTGGGGGTCATGTTAAAGATAAACACTAAGCAATCTTTCCCATATGTTCTTTCAAAAGCAAAGACGCTTTGTTCATGATTATCCACCATTAACCAATGGAAATGATCCCAAGAATATTCATCCATATACATAGCTTTCTCACTTTGATAAACGAGATTTAAATCGCGTATCCAACGTGCCATTGAATCATGGATAGGAAAATTCTTTAATTCCCATGGTAAGGATTTGGTTTCATTCCATTCATCAAAAGTTGCGAGTTCATTTCCCATAAAATTCAGCTTTTTACCAGGATGCGCCCATTGGTAGCAATATAAATTTCTTAATTGCATGAACTTTTGTTGGTAATCGCCCCACATTTTATTGATTAATGTGCCTTTTCCATGTACGACTTCATCATGGGAAAGCGGTAATAAAAATCTTTCGGAATAAAAGTACGCCATAGAGAAGGTAATGAGATGATGTTCCCATTTTCGATAAATGGGGTCTTTTCCATAGTATCGAAGTGTATCGTTCATCCAGCCTAAATCCCATTTATAATCAAAGCCTAAGCCACCTTCTTCTAGAGGTTTCGTTACACCTTGAAAGCTAGAGGAATCTTCAGCAATTAACATCACATCCGGGTGAGCATAATGTAATTTACCCGTTAAACGTTTAATAAATTCTACGGCACCATCATTCACACCTTTATCCGAATTTCCATGCCAATAGATGACATTACTAATGGCGTCAAAACGAACGCCATCAAAATGGAAATAAGTTAGGAAATAATTGACGGCACTCATTAAAAAAGAACGAACGGGATCTTTTCCTAAATCAAACATTGCACTTCCCCATTCGGAATAGGTATTACCTCGAGAACTATATTCATACATTCTTGTACCATCAAATTGAATTAATGCGTGTTTATCAATGGCAAAATGCACTAAAACAAAATCGAGAATAACACCAATACCGGCTTGATGCATACGGTCAATAAAGCTCATGAGTTGCATGGGGTTTCCATAACGAGAATCGACCGAATAAAAACCTGTTGCTTGGTATCCCCAAGAGCCATCAAAAGGATATTGAGTAATCGGCATAATTTCAACATGAGTAAAGCCGTGCTCTTTTACATAAGGGATGAGTTCATCCGCAATTTCTTCATACGATAAATAACGACCATCGACTTGTCCTTTCCATGAGCCTAAATGAATTTCATAAATGCTCATGGGGCGAGAGATATTCTTTTCGCGTTTTCTTAAATAGGCTTTATCATGCCAAACGAAATTTTCATAATCAAAAAGTTTAGAACATGTGCCAGGACGATAGTCGCTAAAGAAAGCATAGGGGTCTGCTTTATCCACATATTTTCCTTTGGCATTTTTAAAATGAAATTTATATTGTTGATAGTTCTCTAGATGAGGAATAAAGAGTTCAAAAACGCCACCCTCATCGACTTTTTGCATTTTATGCTTTGCTACATCCCAGTTATTAAATTCACCAATTACCGAAACGTCGCTAGCGTGAGGCGCGTAAAGACGAAACATGACACCTTTTTTTCTACCTTGTCTTACAAAGTGCGCACCAAAATATTGATATGCATCAATGGTTTGTCCATAGTAGAAATCATAAAGCAATCCGTAGGCCATTTCATCTTCCTCACTTTCTATTGTTCATACAAGGTTATTATAGCGAAATTATTTACTTTAATAAAGTAAAAATACATCTCTAAAAGCGGTTTCAACCTTATTTTACCCGCTTTTAAAGGCTCTATTGTAGCGTAAGATAAAAAATGATTGAATTTTTTAGTTTTTATGCTCTCAGTTTTTAAAAGGAATTTTACCTTTTTACTCCTTCATCAACTTCGCGTTTCACCTTTACTTTCTTCTCCATTTTTAGTACAATAATAAAGATTGTTTTGGAGGTAATTATATGTCAATTAAAGTTATGGCTGTCAATGCTGGAAGTTCATCTTTGAAGTTCAAATTATATGATATGCCGAGTGAAAAAGTCATTTGTAAAGGTATTGCTGACCGTATTGGTCATGAAGACGGAATTTTTAAAATTGAATCCGCTAAAGGAGAAAAGAAATTTACCGTTGCTCTTCCTGATCACGCTGTCGCGGTCCAACTTTTATTAGATAATTTATTAAGCGAAGGAATTATTGCTTCATTAGATGAAATTGGTGGTATTGGTCACCGTATCGTTCAAGGTGGTTCTTACTTTGCCGATTCCGCCGTTTTAGATAAAGATACCGAAGATAAAATTGAATCTTTGATTCCTTTAGCTCCACTTCATAACGCCGCTCACTTAATCGGTTTTAGAGCTTTTAAAAAGGTTCTTCCTCAAGTCGGCAATGTTGCTGTTTTTGATACAGCTTTCCATCAAACGATGGCACCAACTGATTATCTATATCCAATTCCTTATGAATATTATACGGATTATGGTATTCGTCGTTATGGCGCTCATGGTACCTCACACCATTATTTAGCACTTGAAGCCCAAAAATATTATGACAAAAAAGAAGGTAACCGTTTAATCACCTGTCACTTAGGTAGTGGTGCTTCTTTATGTGCCATTTTAGATGGTAAATGCGTTGCTACATCTATGGGGTTAACACCTTTAGGTGGCATTATGATGGGAACACGTTGTGGTGACATTGATCCTTCCGTTATGTCTTATGCTTGTGCATGTACTGGAAAAAGTGTTGAAGAAATGTATCAAATTTTCAATAAAAAATCTGGTTTACTCGGTGTTTCTGGTGTTTCTAATGACACTCGTGATATTTTAGCGGAAGTAGAAAAAGGAAATAAAATGGCTATTTTAGCTAATGATTTATTCATTCGTCGTGTTGTTGATTTCATTGGTCAATATTATGCCCGTTTAGGTGGTTGCGATGTTTTAGTCTTCTCTGCTGGTATTGGTGAAAACGTTGGTTATTATCGTGAAAAGATTTGTGATCAATTAAAGAGTGCTTTTGGGATTGAAATCGATGATGAAATCAACCGTCCATTACGTGGAAAAGAAGCTGTTATTTCTACAAAAAATAGCAAGATTAAAGTGGTCGTCATTCCTACTGATGAAGAAGTCATGATTGCCCGTGACACCATGCGTTTACTTCATTTAAAATAAGGATATCACTATGAATAGAACTTTATTAAAGGAAGTCGCAGCCCGTTTCACCGATGATTACAAATTAATTCTTAAAAAGATTAAAGAGTTTGATCATATCGTCATCTTCCGTCACCAAATGCCGGATTTTGATGCTTTAGGTACCCAATTAGGCTTAGCGACTTGGTTAAAGGATAATTTCCCTGATAAAACGATTCATGTAGTAGGTGAAAATCATGTCACCTTCACACCTCGTCTTTATCCTTATATGGATGAAGTAGAAGACTCATTCTTTGATGATTCATTTTTAGCAATTGTTGTCGATACGGCAGATACGAAAAGAATTTCCGATGATCGTTATCAAAAAGCCTCTTATATTATTAAAATTGATCATCACCCAAATCGTGATAGTTATGGGAATATTAATGTGGTTGCAGATGAACTTGCAGCCGCTAGCGAATTAGTGGCTAACATGCTCTTCTTGTTCCCTAAAAAATATGTATTTTCAAAAGAAGCAGCCCGCTATTTATATAGTGGCATCGTTGGCGATTCTGGAAGATTCTTATATAATTCCACTACCCCACATACATTTGAAATTGCTGGTTTACTCGTTTCTAAAGGATTACTTCTTTCCCAAGAAGTTTATCAACCCATGTATCAGAAAAACATTCAAGATTTAAGAGTTACTGCTTATGTACTTACTCACTTTGAAGTTTCTCCTCACGGCGTTGCTTATTATATTCTTTCAGAAGAAATTCAAAATGAATTACAAATTACGGTAGAACGCGGAAAAGAAAACATCAATCAATTTGCCAATATTGATGGAATTGAAATTTGGTGTTCAATTACCCAAGATACCAAAAGAAATCGGTGGAAAGTCTCTATTCGTAGTAAGGCTTTAGCGGTAAATGAAGTCGCGTCTCACTTTAAAGGTGGCGGACACGATCAAGCTTCTGGCGCTGAAATCCCAACTTTAGATGAATTACCAAAATTAATTCAAGAATTAGACGATTTAATTGTTTCACATTCTAAATAATATGAAAACACAGGTGTTCTGCCTGTGTTTTTTTGTTATTCATCAATTATAAGTTCATATTTTATTTTTCTTTTCATAAATTAGAATATGAAAAAATATCTATCTCTACGCCAAATTGGCACACTTTTATTTCCCCTTTTGCTCGGTTTAATTGTAGGTGTAGTTTTAAAGGAGGATTTTTCCTACATTGAATCGCTACCAAGATCCATTAAAGTTCCTTCTATCGTCTTTCCTATTGTATGGACCATTTTATACATTTTAATGGGAATTTACAAAGAACTTTATAATGAAGATAAAGAAAAAGACAAAAATCTTGAAGTTCCGTACTACTTATCTTTGTTATTTAATGTACTTTTCTCTTTTCTTCTATTTGCCTTTCATCAAAAATTTTTAGCTTTACTTGATGTCATTATTTTAATTGCATTGGTGGGCTATTTATTTGCAAATGGTTGGCGAAATAAGAAAAAATATAGTTACTTACTCATTCCTTATTTACTTTGGCTCTTTGTCGCTTTGAGTTTAATGCTAGATATCATTAGTCACTAAGGAATTCCCCTTCTTTTTCATCACCATATGAAGAAAATAATTTCTTCATATCCGCGCGTAAAGGTGGTAAAATGAAAAAGAGGTGTATTGCTATGGGATTTGCGCCACTACATATTCGAAGCGGATATTCATTTTTGAAAAGCGGTCTAACGATGGAGCGCCTTTTTCAGGCTATTAAAAAAACAAATTATTCTTCTTTAGCGCTTACGGATTTAGGCGTTCTTTTTGGCTACCCTACTTTTGTAAAACTCGCTAATGAAAATAATATGCACTATGGATTAGGTATGGAAGTTCAAGTCACGTTGGGTAAGCTTCCCGCTGCTCTTTCTTCTTATGCCCATCAGGAATTTCATCTATGCTTATATGCCATGGATGAAGAGGGATACCATTCTTTAATGCGTATCTCTAGTTATCTTTCTAACCATTCTTCTATTCCTTTAGATCATGAGAGTATCAATGGTAATCATCTCGTTGCTATTTTATCGACGGATTCTAGCTTTTTTGATATTCATGCGTTAAAAGATACTTTAGATTCTCGTCCACGTATGGCTTTATTAACGCTCAATCAATATTTCAAACATTTTTATCTTGGCTTAGCTTTTTATGATATGTCTGAATTAGGTACTGTTTCACTCATTCGTGATTTCGCCTCTTTTTATGGCTATAATCTAGTCGCTTTTCCTTTAATGGCGTACGCTAAAAAGGAAGATGCGATTACCTTACGCATTGTTTCTTCTTTAGAAAAAGATGAAAAAATGGATATTCAAGAGGAAACAGGCCCCTATTATATTAAAAATTATGATGAACTTTCTAAATTATATTTAGAAGATGAATTGAATAAAACAATAGAAATCATGGATTTCCTTCAAGTTGATTTCCTTAAAAAAAGAGGTCAAATTCTTCTTTTTCACGATGAAAAACCAAGCGCTACTCTATTAAAAGAACATGCGATGAATGGCTTAAAACGACTCAATAAATGGAATGAAAAATATCAACAACGTTTAGAATATGAACTATCCACCATTGAACAAATGGGATATTCCGATTACTTTTTAATCGTTGAGGATTACGTTCATTATGCGAAAACACATGCGATTCCAGTAGGTCCAGGTAGAGGGTCTGCTGCCGCTAGCTTAGTAGCGTATAGCTTAAATATTACAACGATTGATCCTTTAGAGTATGATTTACTTTTTGAAAGTTTTTTAAATCCTGCTCGTGTTACTATGCCGGATATCGATATCGATTTTGGAGACGAAAAAAGAGATGAAGTCATTTCGTATTTAAAAGACAAATATGGCACTTCTCGCGTTTGTAATATTGTTACCTTTCAAACCATCGGTGCTAAACAATCCTTGCGCGATATTGGCCGTGTCTTCTCTTTTTCTTCTACCGATATTGATTTATTATCTAAATCCATTCAAAGCAATAATATCTCTTTACGCGATGCTTATAAAAAGATTCCCGCTTTCCGCCAATTAGTGGATAGTGATGCGTATTACTTGTCCATTATACGTTTAGCCTCAAAAATTGAGGGTTTACCTCGTCAATCGGGTCTTCACGCGGCTGGGGTTATTTTAAATGAAACACCTTTAGAAGATGTTTTACCACTTTTAGAAAATCAAGATGGACTTTATACTGCCCAATATGAAATGAATCCATTAGCGGAACAAGGCTTCTTAAAAATGGATATTTTAGGTTTAAGAAACTTAACAATTTTAGATAACGCCATTAAACGAGTGAATCAAAATCATCATCTAGATTTAAAAGAAGAAACGCTTCCTTATGATGAAAAAGAAATCTTTTCTTTGATTGCACAAGGAAAAACTATGGGTTTATTCCAACTTGAATCTTCAGGAATTAAACGAGCAATTGATTTAATTGAACCAACAAGTTTTGATGATATTGTTGCAGTCCTTGCTTTATTTAGACCGGGCCCAATGAACAATATTCCGCTTTATGCAAAAAGAAAAAAAGGGTTAGAACCCGTTACTTATTTTACGGATAGTTTAAAAGATATTTTAGCGCCTACTTATGGCATTATTGTATATCAAGAACAAGTACTTCAAGTCGTTAAAGAAATCGCTGGTTTCTCTTTACAAGAAGCTGATTTATTTAGACGCGCTATTTCTAAAAAAGATGCCAAAAAATTAGAAGTTATGAAAGTAGATTTCTTAAAAGGTGCTTTAAAAAATGGGTATAGTGAACAGTTAGCGTTACAAATTTATGACCATATTTTCCGCTTTGCTGATTATGGCTTTAAAAAAGCGCACGCGGTTGCTTATGCCTGTTTAACTTGTAAAATGGGATATATTAAAGTGCATTATCCTGCGGAATTTTATGCTAGTATTTTAGAAGGTAATGCTTCGAATAACGACGCGAAATTCTTAGATACCATTAGTGAGATTAAAAGTCTATCAATTCCTATCTTACTTCCTAGTGTTTTATCATCTACTCAACATTTTGAAGTAGAAAATCATGCACTTCGTTTACCTTTATCTATCATTAAAGGTATTTCTAGTTTATTCGTCTTAGAAATTTTAAAAGAAAGAGAAATTCATTCTTTTACGAGTTTCTTTGATTTTGTGATTCGGATGAGCAATCATAAAATGACCCTTTCGCAATCAGAGGCGTTAATTAATGCTGGCGCATTGGACGAATTTTCTTATTCAAGAAGTTCTCTTTTAAATGTAATGAAAAATGCGTTAGAATTTGCTAGTTTAGTGAACTTCTCTTATGACCCAAAAGAAGAAAATCATTTTCTTTTACCACCGCCAAGCATTATCAACATGGAAGATGATCCGCTATATCGCTGTGAAAAAGAAATAGAAACTTTAGGCTTTATGTTAAGCCATACGCCATTATATTTTTATCAAGAAAAACGAAAAGAAGAACAACTTTATAGTATTAAAGAAATTAAACAAAAATCACGAGGTCGTTTTGTCGCTATTTTAAAGAGTATGAAGACGATTAAAACCAAAAAAGGGAGTCCAATGGCTTTTCTTCTCTTCTTTGATGATGAAGAAGAAATGGAAGTTGTGGTATTCCCTGAAACTTATGCTAAGTGTTATCAAATCTTAGAACGAAACCAATTATACGTGATAGATGGATATGAAGGAAAAGACCATTCTTTCATTAGTAATTCCATCGAAAAATGGAGGATTTAACTATGCCAAAAATGTATGTAATTGATGGAAACTCATTATTATTCCGCGCTTTCTACGCGACGAGTTATCCGGGAAGTCCTATCATGCGGACCAAAGAAGGTGTACCTACCAATGCCCTTTTTGCTTTTGGAAATATGATACATCGCATTCTTGCTGATTTTAAAAACGATGAACATATTTTGGTAGCGTTTGATACCGGAAAAAAGACTTTCCGCCATCAAGAACTTGATACTTATAAAGCCAATCGTAAACCATGCCCAGAAGAATTAAAAGCCCAAATGCCTTTAGCTAGAGAAATGCTAAAAGCTTTAGGTGTTTTTACCTATGAAATGGAAGGTTTTGAAGGTGATGATATCGCTGGCACTGTTGCTAAAAAAGCTGAAAAAGAAGGTTATGAAGTAGAAATCTATACGTCAGATCGTGACTTTTTACAACTCATTTCTCCTCATATTGAAGTTCATATTCTTAAAAAGGGACTTTCTGATGTTGATATTATAACTAACGATAATATGGAAGAACGCTTTGGCTTCTCTCCTATTCAAATTCAAGATTATAAGGGGCTATGCGGAGATTCTAGTGATAACTTACCCGGTATTCCTGGTATTGGCGATAAAACCGCTGTTAAACTAATTAAAGAATATGGCTCTTTAGAAAAGATTATTGAAGCCGCTCCTAACATGCATTCTAAAATGGGAGAAAAGATTGTACAAAACGCGGAATTAGGCATGATGTGCAAACATTTAGCTATGATTTTAACGGATTTAGATTTACCTTTCTCTTTAGATGATACGCTTTATGAAGGTTATGAATTTAGCGAAATTTCTTCCTTCTGCACCCATTATGAGTTAAAACAATTACTTTCTAAACTAAGTGTAAAGGGAAAACAAAAAGCTTCTACCCGTACACAAAAAGAGATTACCTATACCCAAATTGGTAGCGTGGAAGATTTAAAAGAACCGACCATTATGGGCATTAGTTTAGATCGACAAGAAGGTAATTATCATAAAGCTGAATTATATGGTATTAGCTTCACAATCGATGAAAATACTTATTATATGGATATTGAAGATGCGAAGAAAGATCAAAAACTACAGTCTTGGTTAATGGACGAAAAAATTAGTAAAAACTGTTTTGATTATAAAGCCATTCAAGTTTTATTACATCGTAATGGTCTACACATTCAAGGTCTTCACTTTGATTTATTCTTAGCATCTTATTTATTAGATTCTTCTTTAACAAATGAAGACGATGCGGTGTTTTCTTATTTCAATGTGGAATTAAAAGAAAAACCCGAAATCTCTTTATTTGGTGAAAGAAACGTCGAAAAAGCTGCGCAAGTTTCTTATTATTCCCTTCATTTAGAAAATCAAGTGATGGAAGAATTAAAGAAAAATGATAGTGTTTCTTTATTCCATGATATTGAAATGCCATTATGTCAAGTTTTAGCGAAAATGGAAATTGAAGGTTTCCCTTTAGACACTGAAACTTTAGAAGAAATTGGAAAAGAATTCCGCTTTAAACTTGAAAAGATTACCGAAGAAATCTATGATTTAGCGGGTGAAAAATTTAATATTTCTTCTCCGAAACAAGTAGCTCATATTCTTTATGAAAAGCTCAATCTTCCAGGGAATAAAAAAGGATCCACCTCCATTGATGTTTTAAAAGGTTTAGTAAAAAAACATCCAATTGTTCCTTTAATTTTAGAACATCGTAAATACGCTAAACTGCTCTCAACCTATATTGATGGCTTAGAAAATTATATTTTTGAAGATGGAAAACTCCACGCGATGTTTAATCAAGCTACCACCACAACAGGAAGACTATCGAGTAGTGAACCTAACTTACAAAACATCTCCGTTAGAGATGAAGAAGGTAAGTTAATTCGTAAGGCCTTCTTCTATAAAGAAGATGACTTATATATTCTTTCTTTAGACTATGCACAAATTGAGCTTCGTATTTTAGCTAGCCTATCGAAATGTCAAAAGCTTATCGACGCTTTTAAAAACCATGAAGATATTCATACCGTTACGGCTCGTCATGTCTTCCATATTGAAGGTGAAGTCCCTTCTAATTTAAGAAGAAAAGCAAAAGCTGTAAACTTTGGTATTGTTTATGGGATTTCCGATTGGGGATTAAGCGAACAAATTAATGTAAGCCCAAAAGAAGCACGAGAAATCATTGATGAATTCTATTTAGCTTATCCTGAAATTGCTACTTATTTAAAATCTATCGTTGAATTTGCAGAGCAACACGGCTATGTGAGTACCGTCTTAGGTAGAAGAAGATATTTAAGAGAAATCCACGATTCTTCTTATCAAGTTCGTGAATTTGCCAAACGCGCTGCGATGAACGCACCCATTCAAGGTACCGCCGCTGACTTAATAAAAATCGCTATGATTCATATTGATCAACGGTTACAAAAAGAAAACTTAAAAGCGCAGATGGTTCTTCAAATTCACGACGAACTGCTCTTTAAAGTACCTAAAAATGAATTAGAAGTCGTTACCAAAATCGTAAAAGAAGAAATGGAAAACGCAATGCAATTTGAAGCACCTCTTGAAGTTGATGGAAGTGCGGCCAAAACTTGGTATGATGCAAAGTAGGTGATTTTATGCCTGAATTACCCGAAGTTGAAACGGTTAAAAACATTTTAAAAACAACATGGTTAAATAAAACGATTGATCATATTGAGGTTTTATGTCCTAAAATGATTAAAGGCGACGTAAATGCTTTTTACTCTTTAGCGCATCAAACGCTAAATGACATACAAAGAAAAGGAAAATTTTTAATTTTCTTCTTTTCAAATCACCTTGTTTTACTCTCTCATTTACGGATGGAAGGAAAGTTTTATTTATTCCATAAAGACGAAAACAATAGCCGTTTTGCGCGTATTATCTTCTATTTTACGAATGATGAAAAGATGTGCTATGACGATTCTAGAAAATTTGGGGTAATGAAAGTCATTCATGAAGATGAATTAAAAAATGAGCCCTGGTTAACCGCTCTTGGACCGGAACCTTTTGATATTGAAGATACTTCTTCTTTACTTTTAAAAGCGCAAAAAATACATACACCGATTAAACCTTTTATCATGGATCAACATGTGATTTCAGGTATTGGGAATATTTACGCCGATGAAATCTTATATCGTTCTCTTATTTCACCTTTAGAGCCAGCCAGTCATTTAACTAAAGAAGATTGGGATTTACTTATTTCAAATGCTAAAGATATTTTAAAAACCGCAATTCAAGAACAAGGCACTACCATACGTTCCTATCATCCGAGTAAAGATATGGTCGGAAATTTTCAAAACCAACTCTTTGTTTATGGTAAAAAAGGCGATTTCTGCCCTACTTGTCATTCTCCATTTATGAAAATTATGGTGGGTGGTAGAGGCACAACTTTTTGCCCAAATTGTCAAAAGAAAAAGTATCCACCGATTGTTATTGGTTTAACCGGCGCGATAGGAAGCGGAAAATCCTCCGCTCTTAATTATTTTAAATCTTTAGGATTAGAAACAATATCTAGCGATGTTATTGTACGTGAATTATATCAAGATAAAAGCGTACAGAAACACCTTATTTCCTTATTTGGAAAACAAATTATTCATGAGCATCAAGTGAATTTTGCCTATTTAAGAACGCTTATTAGTGAAGATTCTCATAAGAATAAAATGTTACAAGATTATTTATATCCATTAGTCAGAAATCAACTAGAGCTATTCATACTTCACTCCAACTCTAAAATTGTAGTCATTGAAGTTCCTCTTCTTTTTGAAAGTCATATGGATAGTTTATGTAATATCACAATTGCGATTAAAATATCTAATGAAAATCAAAGAAAGAATTTGAAAAAGCGTGGGCAAAAAGAAATCGACCAAATGCTTTTAATGAATTATAAAGGTGAAGAATATCCTTATGGAAATCGAGTCACTTATTATTTAGACACAAATAACAATAAAAAAGCGCTTGAAAAAGCGCTTGAGAAAATTTATAAAAGTTTAATAAACGGAAATACCTTCTAATGGTATTTCTTTTTTTATCATCGCACGAATAATATCAACAATCTGACCTGCTTGAATTCTTCCACTTGCTGATTTCCCACTTAAATATGTTTCTAATTTTTTTAATGGAATTCTAGAAATGAAAATAGTCAATTTCTTTTCTTTTAAACGTTGGTTAATAATTGGATAAACAATTGAATCACGGATATAATCACTCATATATCCACTTCCAAAATCATCTAAAACTAGGACATCGACATCAATATAGGAATTAAGCACTTGTTGAAATTGGACTTTATCTGCAAAAGATAAGTCTAATAATTCTTTAAACCGCGCTGATGAATCTAAAAACGCACCTTTTTCTTTTGGATTTTTTTGAAGATAAGTTGCTAGGAAAGCTGCTACTAAATAAGATTTTCCTAATCTTGAGTCTCCATACAAATAAATCCATCGATTTGATTTTTTTTCAACCAAACTCATTAAAGTGGCTATAATTACATTTCTATTTTCAGCAATATCAATATCAGCTTTATCATACAAATTCTTTTCCAACCAGTTTACATCAAAATCATACACTAAAAATTTCTTTTCAATACTTCTTCTAGCAAGCATTTTAGGACACATTTGCATTTTTCTTTCGATACCTGTTTCTTCTATAACAGGAATGGCAACCATACAGGGAACTTTTTTAGCACATTTTTCTATTCCTGGACATTTTTCGCAATAGTGTTGATCATCAACATAGTCTAAAAAGATACCTAATGAGTCACGAACCATTTCTTTAGGAAGATCATATTGTTTTAAGAATTCAAGAAAGTAAGGATCTTGATAAAGTTCTTTTATTTTTTCATCTTTATATTGCTCTAAATCACTGCTAAGAATGATTTTCGTTTTCAATTTTACTCTTTCCATACTATCGAGTTCCCTTCTATTTCATTTTTTTCAATATTTCTTCCCAATCGGTATTAATATCGTCTTCATCAGGTACACTTTTTTCTAAAACTTCTTCAACATTACTATCATCCTTTTCATACGTTTGTGATGCTAAAGCATTCTTTTTTCTTCTTGGCTTAGTTAAAAAATTCATTGCGTCCAAAGCATTATCAATTTGCGCTCTTGCAAGACTTGCACCGATTTTTTCGGTAAAAGCTGCTGGTAAAGTGTTATCTTTAACCTGTAAAACATAGTCCACTAAAACATTAATGACGCTTGGCACTAAATGAAGACGCGAAGATAATCGATTAATCAAAGCAACATCACTAGGAACTGGTTCAGTCATATTTTGTTTAATTCTTAAAAAGTCATAAGGAGACATTGATTCAAATAAGCGAATTTTTTCAGCAATACGAGAACTAGATGAAATTTCACTATTTTTTTGTTGCGTTACCTTTTTTACCGATGGGAAACGCATTTCTTCTTTGGCATAACGAATCAAATTATCTAAAACAAAGGTGCCTTTTCCTTCTTGTTCAGGTTGGTATGTTCTATACACAACATCCGCCATTGTTTCTTCATCAACGCCCATGAGGGTTGCTACTCTTTCAATTTCATTTAAATCGGATTTAGAAAATAATTTTTCACCATTTAAAAAGAATTTCTCTTCAAAAATTTGGAAAAAAGTGCCAAAATCAAAAGATCCTTGAACCATTCTTGTTTTTCTTTTCTTAGCTTTCTTAGATGCAGATAGAGAAAAACATTCATCATCTAAATCTGGATGGAAGACTTCATTAAAGGAAGCGGAGACTTCTTTTCCATCTCTTTTATCTTCCTTTTTAGGAGAATAACGACTAGCCATCATTTCGGCGTCTTTTTTTCCTAAATATTTTTCATATAAGCCAGCAAATAAAATATCTTGAAAGAAATCATTCGGCATTTTAGGTGCGTATAAAACATATTTATAAAAACGCACATCATTTTCTTCTTTATAGAATGTGCGCATTAATCCAACGGCCTCTAATTGCTCTCTTGCTTTTTGAAATTCACTAGTGGACATGCGCATGAAATTTAAGATTTTTTCATGAGAAAATAAACCTTCATTATCATTTTCATAACTTGACCAAAATGTATGATAAAGCGCAATTGCACCATAACCTACTAAGGGTTGGTAAAGTAAATCAATGGTTTTTCGATCATAGTCCGTTAATATACTGGCAAGTTCAATTTCAAACCAATCTTCTTTTCGAACATATATTTTTTCTTGCACTATGTACCACCTCGTACCATCAATTATAAAGTTTTTTATGTTGCTTTTCTAGTCGTTATACATTTATTTTTAGATTTGTTTAATAAATGTTAATTAGCAAAGTAAATGCAGTAGAAAGAAACCTGTAAGAAAAAGAAAGAAAAGAGAAATCAAAATCTTAAAAAACAATTGGAATTTTACTTTAAAAATTTTCTATATTAAAAATAATGTTATTCAATTCATCCATATATCTAGGTCATTATTTTTACCTGAATCGAAAGAAAATATTTTTTTCAAAAATTCATAGTTTTTTTAAAAACATTTATTTTTCATATTCTTTTCAAGATGTTTTTCCTTATTTTATCATTTTTTATTCTTATTATAATTCGAAGAAAAAGACTAAAAAAATGGTTGATTTTTTCGTTTGAATGACCATGAAAAAAGAGGAGAAAAATATCACTGAAAAAACTTTTTTATTTTCTCTTTAATTTAATAAATTAAAGTGCTATCATGAAGTCGTATATCGGTTATTTTTTGGAGGTAGTGTTTATGGAAATTAATCGTATTGGTGTATTAACCTCTGGTGGCGATGCCCCAGGCATGAATGCGGCAGTCCGCGCTATTGTAAGAGCGGGCTTAGCAGCAGATAAAGAAATGTTTGTGGTTTATGATGGCTATAAGGGTCTTGTTGAAAACAAGATCATGCAGGTGGACCGTCTCTTCGTAAGTGAAATTATTACGCGTGGTGGCACCATCATTCACTCCGCTCGTTTACCAGAATTTAAAGATCCTGAAGTTCGTAAAATCGCTGTGAAGAACTTAAAGGAACGTGGCATTGATGCTTTAGTCGTTATTGGTGGCGACGGAAGCTATATGGGTGCTAAAGCTTTAACCGAAATGGGAATCAATTGTATCGGTTTACCTGGTACCATTGATAATGATATTGCTTCAACCGATTTCACCATTGGTTTTGATACTTGTTTAAATACCATTTGTGAAGCTGTTGATAAATTACGTGATACTTCTTTCTCGCATCACCGTTGCTCTGTTATCGAAGTCATGGGTCGTTATTGCGGTGACTTAGCTATCTATGCTGGTATTGGTTGTGGCGCAGATTTAATTATTTCTAGCGATCACCCACTTAGCAAAGAAAAAGCCATTGAACAAATTAAGAAGATGCATGAAAGTGGACGTATGCACATTATTGTAATTATCACTGAACATATTTGTGATGTTCATGAATTTGCTAAAGAAATTGAAGAAAAAGCCGGTATTGAAACCCGTGCTGAAGTTTTAGGACGTATTCAACGTGGTGGTTCACCATCCGCTCGTGATCGCGTCTTAGCCGCTGAAATGGGCGTTAAAGCCATTGATTTACTTTGCGAAGGTAAAGGTGGCCGTTGCGTTGGTTTACGCGGACAAGAACTCGTCGACTATGACATTATGGAAGCTTTAAGCATGAAACGTGCTCCTCAAAAAGAATTACTCGATGTCATCTATAAACTTCGTTAATTCTAAGGAGGCTCTTATTATGTTAAATATTTCAAAAAATACAAAGATTGTTTGTACGATTGGTCCTGCTACCGATACTTATGAAATGATTTTAAAGTTAATCGATGCGGGCATGAACGTCATGCGCGTTAACTTTTCTCATGGTGATTATGAAAGTAATCTTCATAAAGTTCATTTAGCGAGACAAGTAGAAAAAGAAAAAGGTATTTTAATTCCTGTCATGCTTGATACCAAAGGTCCAGAAATCCGCACTCACCTTTTTGAAGGTGATTCCGCAGTTATTAAAAAGGACAGTATTGTTCGGGTATCGATGAAAGAAATTTTAGGAAATAGTGAACGCTTCTCTATTACTTATCCCGGTTTATATGATGACGTAAAAGTTGGAGATTTCTTACGTTTAGACGATGGAAATCTCGACTTAGAAATTATTGAAAAAGATGATGAGCATCGTGAACTCGTTACCAAAGCATTAAATACGGATACGATTGCTAATCGTCGTGGCGTTAATGTTCCTTATATCAAACTCAACATGCCATTTATTTCCAAAAAAGATGCAGATGATATTCGTTTTGGTTGTGAAAACGGCTTTGATTTAATCGCCGCTAGTTTTACGCGTAGAGCGCAAGATATTTTAGATGTGAAAGCTTTATGTGCAAAATATGGTCGTCCTCATATGCCAGTTATTGCTAAGATTGAAAACCCTGAAGGTGTAGAAAATATTGATGCAATTATCGCTGCCGCTGATGGCATCATGGTCGCTCGTGGTGACTTAGGCGTCGAAATTCCTGCCGAAGAAGTCCCTGTTGTTCAAAAAGAACTCATCGACAAATGCCGCATTGCTGGTAAACCCGTTATTACCGCTACCCAAATGTTAGACTCCATGAAGAAATTCCCACGTCCAACAAGAGCGGAAGTTAGTGACGTTGCTACCGCCGTATTACAAGGTACCGATTGCGTTATGCTTTCTGCCGAATCTGCTTCTGGTGATTATCCAATCGAAGCGACTTCCATGCAAGGAAAAATTTCTCGTACCATGGAAAAATATTTAAATTATGAAATGTTAGCCCGTGAAGCTTATGATACTTCCGAAAAGAACAATAACGACGCTATCGCTAACTCCGTTGCCAATACTGCTCTTTTAATCGGTGCTAAATTAATCGTCTGTTTCTCTGAAACAGGTGCAACGGGAAAAAGAATTTCTAAAGCCCGTCCAATTTGTCCAATTCTTTCCTTCTCTAACAAACGTGAAGTTTGCTTAGAAGGTGCTTTATATTGGGGCATTCATCCTGTTTTAATTCCTTACATTCCTCAATTTATTGAAGAAATGGAAGCTTTAGCGTTAGTGAAAGCTCACGAGCTTCAAATCCCTGCTGGTACTCCAATTATTATTACTGGTGGTACACCAACAGGTGTTAGTAAAACTAACTTTATGAAAATCGTTAGTGTCAACGAAATTAAGGATATTTAATCTATGAAACATGTCATTGGTATAGATATGGGTGCCACGAACATTCGTGTTGGTGTCATTAATGAAAAATTAGAAATTGTGGAAGTCATTCGTGAAAGTACCTCTCACGATGGAAACAAAGCTTTAATTCAACAAATCGTACGTTTGATTCAGCAAGTTCACTATGAGAAATATAACATTTCTTCTATTACGATTGGTGTTCCTGGCCGCGTACGGAACGATGGATATGTTTATGAACTTCCTAATATTCACGTTTCTGATATTGATTTTGTAACCACATTACAAAGTGTTTTTCATGTACCAACTTTTGTTATCAATGACGCGGTTGCTGCTGGTTTAGCAGAAGCTATCTCTGGAAATGGTAAAAATTACTCTTCCGTTTTCTTTATTACAATTTCTAGTGGCATTGGTGGCAGTTTCTTTATCGACAAAAAATTTGTCGTATCTTCTACCGAAATAGGACATACCCTATTCAAATACCAAAATGGCTATTATGAATTAGAAAGAATTGCCTCTGGCTATGGAATTATTCGTCTTGCCGAGCTCAATCACATTTCTTTAGAACATGGATACGATATGTTTATCGGCTATCAAAATCATGATGAGAAACTTACAGGACTTTATCATGACTGGTTAGACTTACTCCATGAATTTCTAGTCTTTATTCAAGACACCTTTTCACCAGAGATCATCGTCTTTAGTGGTGGGGTAATGAAATCAGCTTCTATTTTCTTTGAAGATTTAAAAAAACAAAATCCTCAAAGTCAATTAATTATGGCCTATCATGACCAAGATGCCGGTTTAATAGGCGCTAGCTGCTATGGTCTACAGAATAGCTAACTTGACTTTCCCCTTAGATTTGCTATACAATAAACTTACCTTATTCAAAAGGAGAATTTAAAAATGAAAATTTTAGTCACATCCGATTCTACATGCGCATTAAGCCGTGAAGAGGCAAAAAAAATAGGTTTACCTATTCTTCCTTTAAATGTCATTGTAGACGGAAATGAATATCATGACGGAATCGATATTGACCCTGATAAATTATGCAAAATGATGAGAAATGGAAGTATTATTAAAACCTCTACTCCTACGCCTTATGAAATCGAACAATTCTTCGATCATTATTTAACCGATGATGTCGATCATATTATTCACTTCACGATCTCGAGTAAGCTTTCGAGTATGTATGATTTATTTACTAATATTTGTAAACAAAAATATGGCGATCGTGTTACGATTATTGATGCCTACTCTGTTTGCTATTATATGCTCACGCATGTATTAACCGCAAAAATGATGGCAGAACAAGGAAAATCAGTAGAAGAAATCGTCTCTTGCATGAAAGATCGTATTGGAACAGGTGTGTTAAGTTTTATTCCTGAAACATTAACCTATTTAAAAAATGGTGGCCGTATTTCTCCTGCGCAATGCTTCTTCGGTAACATGCTTGGATTAAAACCTGTCATCAATTTTAAAGATGGTGGCTTAGTAAAAGATAGCACTACTCGTAATATGAAAAAGACTTTAAGCGAAGTAATTGACCGCTTTGTTTCTTTAAATCTAGATCCAGAAGTTTGGGAAATTGCCGTTGTTGTCTTTGATACCGATGAAAAATTGGTTGAATTTGTAAAAAGCAAATTAGAAGAAAAGTTACCTAACTTTACTTATCACATTGCTCCATTATCTATTAATGTCTGTGCCCATACTGGTCCAGGAACAATCGGTATTGGAACCACGCGTAAAGTCGGAAAATAAAAGCATTTTAAAAGGTACTGTATCGCTACAGTACCTTTTTATTTTACCTTCTTTTTGTATCATTATAGGCTTTAAACATTTGGTCTAAGACGTTTTCATAGAACCACAATGTTTCATTATTATAAGGCGCACCCGAAGTAACTTCTAAATCATCATAGATACCTGCGGCTTTATGACGATTGAAGAAGCCAAAGCCTTCTTTCCAGCTATTCCCAATTGCAGTATTTTCCCACATTATGCAAGAAAGGCCGGTTTCTGTAGCCTTTTTCATGAAATAGTAATAATATTCTTCTCTTACTTTTTCTCTATCTGCATTATCGTCGTTTGCGTGCACTGCACCCCATTCACTGACCACAACGCCAATACCTTTATCTAAGAAATTCTTCTTTAATTGCTCCATCACGCCATCAATTGCAGCTTTATCTTGCGCATTACTTGTACTCCAAGAATTTGTTCTTCCAAAGCTAAAATCGCTAGGACTATAAATATGGACATTATAAATTAAGTGATCTTCAATCGTGTCTGTAGGAAATATGAATTTCGATATACTATTGACGTTTTCTTCATAACCAAGATACGCCATATTTCCATAGGTGTTCACGGTGAGGAAACGCTTTTTATTATTGTTTCCTGGTGCGTTTCTAACGATATTAACGAATGTTTGGTTATAAAGCATTAGATTCTCATTTGCTTCTTTATAGGCATCCGGATTACTCCCCATAACGGAAGTCATATTCCATTGATGCTTTTTACTTAATGGTTCATTTAAATTTTCAAAAATCAAGCGATGATCATAACCACGGAATCGTTTAGAAACTTGCGTCCATACATTGGTCACTAATGCTAAAGTAGCGTCCTTATATTCATTATCTAACCAATAGCCACTAAAAGAAGGTGGCTCCATCAAGGTTAAAATTACATATAAATCATTGTATTTAAAGCAATAATCCACAACTTCTTTTACTCTTGTTATCCAACGTTCAGAAATTACTCCATCTTTCATATGGTTAGACCATGCAACCGGAATACGGATCGAACGGAACCCTTTTTTATAAATCGCATCAATGGTGTTGATTGTGGTTTTTCCGCGATATGGCGTATAATGCTGACGCACTTCACAGAATAGTTCATCATGCTCCCCATTGATATCTTTATAACCAAGTTCTTCATAAATTTTTAAAGCGTAATCAGGGTCAGAATTTGTAAAGTAATTTCCAATATCACTTTCAAAAGTGTCACCTAAATTAATACCTACCCCCATATTTTTTATCACTTCTAAAGAAGATAAATTGACTTCTTTTTTCGTAAGTTGAAAAGAATAAGTGAGAGATAGATTTTCTACTTCTACCATTAATGTTTGCTTTTCTAATGATTGAATATTGATTTGATTGAAATTGGTATAATGCGATTGATTTAGTTCAACCTTTTTTATTTCACTTTCTCCTTTATGCCGTAAATTTACACTTCCATAATCAGATAATTTGAACTCTTCTCCTTGATAAGAACCAATCACCGGTTCTCTTTCCCATTCTATTTTTTCTTCTAAGACAGTTGTAGAGTTAAAACTTGATTCACTACTAGATACGGGTGGTTCAGGATTGGAGCAAGAGACTAAAGATAAAAATAATAGGCATAAAAATAATTTTGTTTTTTTCATGTTATCCCCTTTTTAAAAAATAAGCCATAAATCATTCAGGTCTATGGCTTATTTCATCATTTTTTAATTATTCGTCTTTATTTTCTTTAGAAGTATCGGTTTCATTTTCAGTTGGGGTAGCGTCCGCTACTGTTTCATCCTTTTCTTCTGGTTTATTTTCATTAGAATAAGAAATGCTCTTTTTATTCATCATGAAGTAGATTCCATATCCAGCAGCACCTAACACTGCGATAACACCTAATACGATTCCTACAATAGCACCTGTAGACAATCCTTTCTTTTCCGGAGTTGGAGTTGGTGGGGTTGGTGGATTTGGATTATCATCACCTGCCGCTACGATATAAGTAATAACGCGTGTTGATTCATTTCCAGCCGCATCTCTTGCTGTAATTGTTAAGGTATGAGTACCTTCTTTTAAATTACCATTTTCATCTAAAGCACCCGCTGACCAAGTATAGGTTGGCGTGATTTCTCCATCATGGGAGTCATAAGCGGTCGCAGTAACTTCATGTGGTTTTTCACCTGCTTTTTGATTGAAGGTAACTTCACCATCATAAGTGATTTCTGGGGCTTTGGTGTCGACCCATTTTTCGTCCATATCGACGGACCATTTGAAGCTTACACTAGCAATTTCTATTTTACCTACGGCACTAATACCAAAACCACTGATATTTCTACAAGAGAACTTATTTGCTTTGGTATCATCTCCTGATAAGAGGCCATCTAATTCAGCATCTTCAAAATCCTCAAATGATAGGCGAAGTGTATGCCATGTACCATCGTTATTAAAATCAACCTCTTTACCTACATAACCTTGATCCCAATCACTTCTATCAACGGGGTTAAATAAGTTGAACTTACCTTTGGCCACATTAGAAGTACGATAAGTAACTAAGATATAGATTATATCTTCATGAACGATATCATTTACATTTAAGACACCATCACTTGATAAGAAACGACTGATAGTCCAATCATTAGGTTGATTAGAGACCATGACGAGCTTATTATCATCTACTTTATCAAAATAAGCGGTTGGATTCTCAGCATCTTTACCATTGCCACCAATGAAGAAACCACGTTTTGCTTCAACTTTTTGGGTTTCTTCATTATAGATTAAATAGCTATCATCGAAAACATTATATTTTTTACCTGTAGAATTTACTGTAATATCAAATGAGATCGAAGCTCCTGCATAACTAATGGTAATTACTGTATCTAATTCGGTAACATAGTCAACAGAGGTTTTTAAATCACTAATAGAAAGTGGTAAAGTCGATTCATCTTGCATGACCGCTTCTACTTCAATACCCGTTAAATCTAATTTCTCACCTTCATTGTACGTTAATTTTTCTGGAAGAGTTTTAATGACTAAACGAGTCGCGGAATTAACGCTTAATTCAATGGTTGTATTATATTTGGTTCCGTTATATTTGAAGTTTACGTTAGCCGTTTTGTTTTCTGGGGTAATAACTTCCGCTAAAGTAACGGTAAAGTTAGAAACATTGAGTGCTTTATTACCATCATCAAATAATACATTCGTATTAAAAGTAAATGGATCTAATTTTTCACCATTGTTATAAATGGTTTTTGAAGTTGAAGCTTCAATTCCCGTAATGGAACGTTCAATTGGTTCATATCCATAATGTAAGTTTCTCGCAGTTACTGTGACGTCTTCACTAAATAAGAAACCTACACCTTGAATATTACTCATATCAATATAGCGCCATTCTGTAGCAGGTTTTGCACCCCAGTGAGAAGCTTTACAAAGTTTATCGATTTGATCAATAGAAATACGATAAGTATGCCATTCATTTGCGGCACCTTCAACATCCATTTCTTTTTCGGCTAAGAATCTTTCATAGCCACCACTTCCGTCATAAAGTCTGAAGTTAAACTTATTATTTGATGGTAACGTATCAAATTTTAAATCAAATTCTAACCATCCATTATTGAGCATCGCATCCATTAAATCATTAGGCGATTTTGTATCATAACGAATGAGGTTAGCGTTAGTGTATTGAATAGCATAGTTATCACCATCGGCCACACGTTTGGCAATATTTTCATTTAAATTGTTGGCAACATCCGTTGTACCAACATAAACAGTACCTGTACCATAGCCAATCATATATGCATTAGCGTTATACAATTTTGCTTTTTCATCAACTGTGGTGTTATCAAAGAAAGAAACGTCTACTGCTGTTGGATCAAAAGGTTTTTCTTCTTCGGTTGGAGACGCAACTACACTAACGATATCAATATTTTGATTAGCGTTAGTTAAAATATCAAGACCTTTAACTTTTGATAAATCAAGGTTACCTGAAGCAGTTCCCCATTGATGTTTATCAAAAGCCGTACCTTCATAATCAACAAGATTGATTGAAACCGTTTTGACTTCTTCACTTATTTCAACCTTATATGTATTATGTGCGGCGACATATCCATAATCTGAAGCCGTTTCACCAATACCAAAACGAATGGATTCGGAACTAGAATTTTTATATCCGACAATCAAACGTTTATATCCAGTTAGATTAATGGTTTCGGTAAAACGAACACGACATAAAGTATCACCATTTCCGCGTATTTTCCATAGATTGTCTTCCATAAAAGAAATGGTTGCCATGGCATCTTCATTTTGACGTGCGACGGCCCAAGTACCATCTTTTAATAAGGTCTTCTCTTCAGTAACAGCGGTACTACCAAAGGCTTCCATTTTTTTGATTTTTAAAGTTCCGTTTCCTGTATTAATACTAAATGCATTAATGTTGGTAGCGTCTACTTTAATATCCGTATGAGAAGCATCACTCCAAACACATTTTCCTACTAAATCTTCAGCTAAATAATCGCTGAGATTTAAATCGATTTCATGTTCTGCTCCATCAGCGACAAAGGAAACACCATTTTCAAAGTAGTGATAATCTCCATATTGACTAGCATTCCCCATGCCAAAGGTTACCCAAGTTTTTTCACCAGTAACTGTATAGGTATATGTAACTTTTAAAGTTGAATAGGTGGATAAATCAAAGCCTTCAGCTAAATATACTCTAGAAGCATGCCAGCCACCATCATTTTGCCATACCTTTTCGGTATCATCAATTGAAGAACCCGCATTATGCGCGGTAACTTCTTTCGTAAAGGCGCCATTTTCAAAAATAGCTAAGCCACCTTCGGCTTTGGATCTTGTGGGATGAAGAGAGATTTCTCCTAACATCATTCCAAGAAGTCCAGCCGTCATTAACATTATATTTTTCTTATTTTTCATGTTAAATTCCTTCCTTTTCTATACTACTAAAATAGCACATATTGAAATCGCTTTCAACTATTATTTTCACGATTTTATTTTTCTTGTGAAAATAATTTTCATATTAAATAGGTAAAAAACAAAAGGAACTACAAAATTGCAGTTTCTGCGTGATATCCGTTAAAAATCGATGAAAGAATATTTTCATGATACCATAAAATTTCGTTTTGATAATTGACATAACTTTTCTTCACCATGTCATCATAAAGGCCGGATGCTTTGTGTTTATTTAAAAATCCAAAGGCTTCTTCATGCTCATCACCTGAAACAGCGCCATTATCCCAAACGAAACATGCAATATCATAATCGGTTGCGGTTTTCATGTAATAATAAGCATGATCTACTCTTGCTTGATCGCGCCCTACGACATTACGGTCGATACTTCCCCATTCACTAATAATGACACCAATGCCGTTTTTAACGTAGGTGTTATAAAGGTTTTGAAACATATTCTTAATGGGTTTTGTATCATTTACATTACTAGCACTCCACGAATCCGTGTATAGGCCGCTATCGCTATTATGATAAGAAAAATAATGCGGATAATAGGCATGCCCGTTATATAAAATCTTATCGGTTGCGGTATCGTTAGGTAAAGTGAATTGCGATACTTTTTTTACCGTTTCATCATAAACATACTCAGGAATATTTCCATAGGTGTTAACGGTCAAATAACGGTTTTTATTCTTTTCACTATTACTTGCGCGAACAATATCCACAAATTTTTGGTTATATTTCATCAAATTTTGATTTGCTTCTTTATACTGAGCTTGGTATTTGGTTTGTTTTGGATCCATATCCCATTTCAAATTTTCATCATACATGGGTTCATTAAGGTTTTCAAATATAAGACGTTCGTCATAGTCTTTAAAGCGTTCCGAAACTTGAGTCCAAACATTTGTAATTAAATTCATCGTCTTTTGTTGATGGGCATTCGATAAATCATAACCATCTAAACCATCCATCAACGTTAAGATAATATAAACATCCGTGTAATCTTGATAGATATAATTCACCACTTCTTGAATACGATTCATCCATTTTTCATGAATGGTACCATCTTTGTCCATATGATTCGACCAGGAAATAGGAATACGAATGGAACGGAAACCTTTTTCATATACTGCTTGAATGGTCGCTTTGGTAATTTTTCCTCGATAGGCTTGTGGTTGGTCTCTCACTTCACAGAACATTTCTAACTCGTCCATGCTAAAGCCGAGTTCTTCAACAATACCACTATTCCGGGTAGCGTCAAAGCCATCTAATGCGGCAGAAAAGGCATTACCTAAATTCCAACCTACGCCTAATTTTTTTACAAATTCGACACTAGAAGAGGCTTTTCTTTTTTCTAATTGTACTTCAAACCTTAAAGAGAAATCTTCATAATTAATATAAGCGTATTGTAAATCAAACGAATTAATATCGATTCGATTGGTTTTCATATTTTCTTTTTGTAATGTAACTTCTTCGGTCGTTTGATTTTGATAAATTACCCGAATTTTCCCATACGATGAAAAGCTTAATGGTTCTCCATTATAAGAGTTCACCACAGGCTTATTGATCCATTCAATTTTTTGAATGACTTTTTCGTTTTTCGAACTACTTGAACTCGCTACACTCGTGGTAGGTAAAACGGTTGTTGGTGTCGTCGTAGTGGGTAATGTAGTCGAGAGGTTAGAAGAAGTTGGTGTGGGCCCAAAAGAAATACTACAAGACGCTAAAGAAGTTATAAAGAAGAGCCCTAAGGCGATTTTTTTTAACTTCATCATACTTTTTATCCTTTATTTTGTAATCGTTTCTTCATTTTGATCAAAGACGTGAATTCTATCTTGGTTAAAGGAAAAAGAAAGAACGTCTCCGACTTTATATTCATGTACTTCATCATAATAAATCGCTAAAGATTGGTCATTAAAAGATACATGAATAATACTATCTTTGCCTAACAATTCAATCATGGTAATCGTGCCTTTTAATTCTCCATTATCTTTGATGGTAATATCTTCAGAACGAATCCCAAATGTTAAGGTTTCATTTTGATGAGCCTTTAAAGTTTCTTTTAAATCTTTTGTCATTTTAAAAGATTGTCCGTCTTTAAAAGTAACACTATCTTGACCAATGGTTCCTTCCATAAAATTCATCGTGGGAGAACCAATAAAAGCCGCTACAAATTTATTTTTAGGATGATGATACACTTCTTCTGGGGTACCAATTTGTTGTACCACCCCTTTATTCATAATGACGATACGATCCGCCATGGTCATCGCTTCTAATTGGTCATGAGTAACATAAATCGTTGTTGCCCCTAATCGTTTGGTTAAATCGGTAATTTCTTTCCGCATCTGTACCCGTAATTTTGCGTCTAAGTTACTTAAAGGTTCATCCATTAAGAAGACTTTAGAATCACAAACGATGGTTCTACCTAACGCTACTCTTTGCTTTTGTCCACCCGATAAAGCTCTTGGTTTACGGTCTAAATATTCGGTTAAGCCTAAAATTTCTGCCGCATGATCCACTCTTCTTTTGATTTCGTCTTTTGGCATCTTTTTATAAACAGTTACCTCTTTTAAAACGTAGGCTTTCTTTTCTTTATCATAGACTTTCTTTTGCACGATGGTGGGAACTTTTTTTATTTCTAAGCCATAAGAAATATTTCTTCTAACACTTAAATTAGGAAATAAAGCATAGGATTGGAAAACCATAGAAATGCCTCGATCTTTGGCTTGAACGTCATTCACTAAACGTCCATCAATATAAAGTTCTCCACTCGTGATATCTTCTAAGCCAGCAACCATACGAAGGGTGGTTGATTTCCCGCATCCTGAAGGTCCGACTAAAACGATAAATTCTTTATCGTGAATTTCTAAATTAAAATCAAAGACGACATGATTATCTTTACTATAATATTTTTCAATATGTTCAAATTTTATTTCTGGCATAATTCGTCCTCCTTTGATTCATCGACATAGGTTACTTCAACTAAAACTTCTTTTATATCTTTTAGAAGTGGGATAACTCTTCCTTTCACTTCTTGATGGTTCACTTTTAAAGTATAATGATTTCCACGTTTCATATGAATGTGATAGAAAACACCGCGATAAAGTCGACGAATTTCTAATTCATTAATATGCGATGGTAAAACTGGGTCTACTTTTAAACCATATAAAGTAGGTTGAATACCTAAGATATATTGCGAAATATTAACAAACGTCCAGGCTGCGGTTCCCGTTAACCAGGAGTTTTTCGCTTCTCCAAAATGCGGTGCGTCTTTACCCGCAATCATTTGAGAATATACGTAAGGTTCGGAACGATGAATATCCGAAATATCTTCAATATAGGCAGGACAAATCTTACGATAGACTTCAAAAGCTCGGTCTCCTTTTCTTAGAACAGCTTCCGCACAACTAATCCAAGGATTATTATGACAGAAGATACCTGCATTTTCTTTATATCCAGGTGGATAAGAAGAAACTTCACCTAAATTTAGATGATAGGTTTGATAGGCAGGTTGTAATAAAACAATACCATATTTTGTATCTAAATATTTTTCTACACTCTTTAAAGCGCGTTCAGCCATATGGTTATCTAAACCAACCTCTGCCATAACGCACATACCTTGGGGTTCAATATAGATTTTTCCTTCTTCACATACGTGACTTCCTACTGGGTTAGAAAAAGCGTCATAAGCCCGAATAAACCATTCGCCGTCCCAGCCACTTTTTTCAATACTTGTTACCATTTCTTCGACCGCTTTTAAAACGCGTTTTTCTTCGTTTTTATCGTTTAAGAAGTTCGCTAAGGCCGCATATTCTTTTCCGTATTTTACAAACATTCCGGCAATAAAGACGGATTCTGCTTTATGCGATTCAAAGTTAGAACAGGTTTGGAAAGATTCGCCTGGTTCTTTAGAGAAACAGTTTAAATTTAAACAATCGTTCCAGTCTGCTCGTCCGATTAATGGTAATTGATGAGGACCTAAGTGGGATAAGGTGTAGTTAATACTGCACTTTAAATGTTCCATTAAGGTTGCCTTTTTATTTTCATCGTTATCAAAAGGAACAAGTTCATGAAGAATGCTTTCATCACCGGTTTCACTTACATATGCGTAAGTAGCGGCGATTAGCCATAATGGATCATCATTAAAGCCACCACCGATATCCAAGTTTCCTCTTTTGGTTAAAGGTTGATATTGATGATAGGTACTTCCATCTTCTTTTTGGATGCTAGCAATATCTAAAATTCTTTCTCTTGCTCTTTTTGGAATCATATGCACGAAACCTAATAGGTCTTGACAAGAATCACGGAAACCCATTCCGCGACCAATCCCCGATTCATAATAAGAAGCACTACGGGACATATTAAAGGTCACCATACATTGGTATTGGTTCCAAATGTTAACCATGCGGTCCATTTTATGATCATTAGAAGAAACATGATAATGAGAGAATAATTCTTCCCAATAAGCATGTAATTCATTAAACGCCTTTTGAATGGCTTCATGTGTTTGATATTTTTCTATTAAAGCATGGGCGTTTTTCTTATTAATAATATGTAAAGCGTCCCATTTCTCTTCTTCTTTATTTTCGACATAACCTAAAATGAAATGCACATGTTTTTCTTCGTTAGGTTGTAATTCGATTTCGATTTCAAAGCTCGCGATCGGTGCCCAGCCAGAAGCGATGGAGTTATTGGATTTTTTCTTCATCACAACACTCGGTGTACTATATCCGTTAAAAGCGCCTAAAAAGCTTTGACGGTCGGTATCAAAACCAACAACGTTTCCATTCGTACTATAAAAGCTAAAATGGTTTCTTCTTTCCCGATATTCGGTTTTATGATAAATCGTTTGTTTTTCGATTTCGACTTCACCCGTTGAATAATTTCTTTGGAAGTTTTGGGAGTCGTCACTCGCATTCCATAAGCAAAATTCAACCATCGAGAAAAGACGAATTTTTTTCACTTTATTCGTCTCATTTTTTAAGGTTAATTCATTAATTTCACACCAATCATGAAGGGGGACAAAGCAAGTTAAAGAAGAAGATAATCCATTCTTTTTTGCTTTAAAGGTTGTATAGCCCATACCATGATGGCATTCATAATGATCTAATTCAGTTTTTAAAGGTAAAAAGGCCGGTGACCACATGACATCTTGATCAACAATATAAAAATGTCTTCCGTCCATATCTTCGGGTACGTTATTATAACGAAAACGTGTAATACGACGTAATTTCGCATCTTTATAGAAAGAATAACCACCCGCAGTGGAAGAAATTAAAGAAAAGAAATCTTCGTTTCCTAGATAGTTAATCCAAGGTGAAGGGGTATAAGGTGTTTCTATTACATATTCTCTTTTTTCGTCATCAAAATGTCCATATTTCATCGTTAATACCTCACATTTTATTTAAAAAATTCTTTTGCTAATCCTTTTAAAGCGCCACTGGTCGTATCTTCACTCACGTGAAAATGAATACCGACTAAAATATTCTTTAACGCCTTTTCAAAATACATAAAAGACTTGCTCACTTGGCCGCCCAAATAAATATCCGATACTTCGTTTTCTAACATCAACGGAAGTAAAGCTTTACCCAAATGGTCACCAAATTGCGAAAACGCTAAAAGGGCTAAATCGTCTTTTTGATTTGCTAAATTAAATACATCATAGGCTGAGGAAGCATTCTTTCCACCTAACCGAAGGTAAAAAGAAAGTAATCCTCTTCCTGAAAAATAATCTTCCATAATTCCATCTTCATAAGGGACATTATATAAAGCTTCTAAAGGTGAACCTAAAGCATTTTTTTCAATCTTCCCTTTTTTCATTAACACATAACCTAATCCTGTGCCTAAAGTAATCGCACATACGTTTTGATTTTCAATATCGGTAGCTAAACTAGAAGCTCCGTAAAGAAAACTAATTACGTCATTTTCAAAATAGATAGGAAAAGTAAAATGAAAATGTTGATGGAGTAATTCTTTTAAATTTTTCTCATATAAACACGCATATTTATGTTTCATATAAGATACGCCACTTGCATAATCAAAAGGGCCTGGTGAAGAAATCGCTAAAAAAGCAATTTCTAGTTTTTGCTTATTTCTTTCTTCTTCAAGAAGATCAAACATCGCGTGAAACCCTTTTAAAAATTGTTCCATATCTTGAGAGGAACACGCTTCTACTTGATAAACGGGTGTTAAAAGGTTTTGTTCATGATCAATGATCGCGCCTTTTAAAAAAGTACCACCCATATCAATAACATAAGCATATTTAGATTTCATAATAATCAAATCCCATGATACGAGCAAATTCACGCATTTCTTTTAAATGGTTACCCGCAGTAATGGCGTAGTGTTGCGTGACACCAATGGCTAAGAGTTTACTGAAGAACTCATTGACTGGCATATAAGGTCTAAATAAGCCATGAGAATAACCATCTAAGAAGTGGTTACTATCTAAAACTTCAACATGGGTAGCCACTAATTTGAATTTACCATCATTTTCTGATAGATGAATCATCGTCTTTTCTCCTGGGGAGAAAACGTGATTGGCAAATGGTGCCCCAGCATATTTTAAATTTGATTTTGCAAAACGCGTATCGGTTGAAATCATGGTTTTGCCTAATTCATCGGTATAGTCGTTGGGTCCTGCGTGACCGGCCGCAAAGGTGCCTGTTTTAGCATCAATGTGGAATGGTTCAATAAAGGAAACGTGTTGCGAGGTTAATTTTTTTAAAATATAAGCGCATAAGCCCGCTCCTATATCGCCTTCAGGTACCACTAAAACGTCATCGGTTCCGGGAGTAGGTGTAAAGCCTGGACGTAAACCAATGGTACGTTGTAAAACTTTATCAATATCATTTAGCACGAGAAGTTCGCAGTCATATTTTCTAGCAATTTCTTCTAACGCTAAACTGCCTTTTACAGAAGCCGCCATCTTTTCTTCATCGATGGTGCCCTTCACTTCATATTTAGAAAGGATCTTTTTCGTGACTTCATTACTTCTTTCATCACTGATTTGATCCATGATTTCACTTAATTCAACAATGGATAAGAAACGAATTTCTGGTCCAATTTTGGTAAAGATATCATAAGGATCAACATAAGTGGACCACATGGCTTCATTCATAGAAGGAAGTAAAGCAATGCTACGATGACGGAGTTCATGACGTAAAGCACATAATTTTGCCATTTGACGTGTTTCATTCATAACTTCTTCTTTGGAACCTAAAACGATTTTCACTTGATTTTTCTTTTGACGTGCAATATCGCCAGAACCTTCTAAAGAGCCCACTAAACCGCCTGCGGTTAAAAATTCGATAAAGGAATCCTCGGTAAAGGAATTTTCAAAGCCTAATTCATCACGAACAATCGTCGCATATAATAAAGGAATGTCACCGATATCTCTTAAAAATCTTGCCCAAGCAAAATCATCCGCCCAGGATAAGAAGTGCGTAAAGATCATATCGACGTCTTCACTCTTCATCAGTAAAATAGCTTTCTCCATTTCTTCTTTGGTATAGATAATACCTGGGAATATGGTAGTAGCGTAATCAAAATGCGTTAGTAATTCTTTGGCCACTTTTTCTTTTCTTAAAGAATAAGGCCCATGCTCGGTTCCAATGCCTAAATCGTGGAAGCGAGGAGGCGATACAAGAATAATTCCAATTTTTGGTGTCTTTGTTTTCATGTTAAATCCTCCTATAGAATGGTTAATTCTGTTTCTTTATCAAAGATATGGAAATATTTTAAATCAAAGTCAAAACGCATCGTTTCTCCTTCGATTATTTCTTTTGTGTTTTTCACTTTAGCAATCATCTTTTCATTTTTAAAGGTGAAATGGACGAGTTTTTCAACACCGACGAGTTCTACGGTTTCAATCACGCAAGTAAAAGGTCCATCTTCTTTAAAGATAATGCCTTCAGGACGAATGCCGAATAACATTGGTACTTCTTTATTTACATCGACTTGTTTTAACGCTTCTAATGCTTTTAAAAGATAAACGCGACGTGAATGATTTTCTTCACATTCTTTTAAACGCTCTTGTAAACGCGCTAATTCGGTTTCTTTTTTAGCCTTTGCTTTATCTTCTAAATGAACAAGTTCTTGTTTTAGTGTTTCAATCTTTTGAAGATATTCATTACGTTCCACAAAGTTTTCTTCTAATTCTTGAAGCTCTTTTTCAAATTCAGAAATTTTGTTAGGATAGAAAGAATGAATGGCATCGATGAAGTCTTTGGATAATGTTGCGTCACTTTCTTCATCCATCTTAATTTTATTTTTTAAGTAGGTTCCTTCCATTAAATTCATCGCTGGAGAACCAATAAAGGTGGCTACAAATACATTGGCTGGATGCGCGTAAATTTCTCTTGGCGCACCGATTTGTTGAATGTGTCCAGCTTTCATAACGACGATACGGTCGGCCATGGTCATGGCTTCGGTTTGGTCATGCGTTACATAAATCGTAGTGGCATGAATTTCACGATGGATACGAAGTATTTCTTGGCGCATTTGTAAACGAAGTTTCGCATCTAAGTTACTTAATGGTTCATCCATCAAGAATAATTTTGGATTTCTTACAATCGCTCTTCCGATAGCGACACGTTGTCTTTGTCCGCCCGATAGTGCTTTAGGTTTTCTTGCTAAATATTCTTCAATTTGTAAAATACGAGCAGCTTCCATCACGCGTTCATGAATCTCAGAACGAGTTAAATGACGTAAGCGATACATCGCTTTTTCATGGGTAGAAGCATCTAATAATTCTTTTTCTAATTCTTCTTTTTTTGTTAATAGTTCGGTATTATCTGGTGTTTTTAATAAAGCTTTTTCTAGTTTAGCAATTTGTCTTTTTAAAGACTTCACTTTTCCTTCATCAATACCATAAACTTGGTTACCTTCTTTATCTAAAAGTGGGAATTTTCTTTTCCGCATTTTTAAGCCAAAGGCTAAGTTATCATAAACCGACATATTAGGATATAAAGCATAACTTTGGAATACCATCGCGATATGACGGTCTTTCGGTTGAATATAGTTTACAAACTTTCCATCGATATATACTTTACCTGAAGAAATGTCTTCTAAGCCCGCAATCATACGTAAAGTGGTGGATTTTCCGCATCCAGATGGACCGACAAAAACGATAAATTCTTGATCTTGAATATCTAAGCAAAAATCAAAAACTGCTTGCGCTCCATTTGGATAAATTTTATTGACATGCTCTACTTTTACTTGTGCCATTTTATCACTCCATCCCTAAAGAAATGAATATTTATATAATAAATATTTGTTCATCTTTATTCTATAACAATCCTACTTATTTTTACAATGTTTTTTTCATATTTTTTCTTTCATGAAGAAAATTATTTTCGTACATTACTAAAAACAAAAAGAGGCTTTCGCCTCTTATGTTATTTTATCTTATTTTGTTACTTTTTTAGACTTCATAATGAAGTAGTATCCCATGACTGCTAATAGGCCAATACCTGAAATCATTACCACCATCATAATGCTAGAATTGCTGTTATCTAATAGTGTGTTATAGCGTGCTCCACTACTAGAATTGTTTAATTTGCCAGTCATGACACATTGAGCATAATCCATTCTTTCCGAAAGTTTGGTATCTACATCAATTTCGTAATTAGCGACTGCAGCATTGTCCGCTAAGAAACCATTATATTCTTCAAGTAAAGTTTGAATTTCAGTAGCTTCTGCATCACATAAATTGAAATCTTGTACTTTTTTAGCAAAAGCTAAGAATTTACTCTTGGCTACAATTTTAGTAACACAAAGTTCAGAAGAACCAAATTTAATACTGAAGCCAGCAATTTTAGAAATATCTAACTTTCTTCCTGTATGAGTATTTCCCCATGTACAAGTTACATCGCTTTCTAGATAATCTTTAATATTGATGGTTAAAATTTGTTCCGTTCCACCAAGTGTTACACTTTGTTCAACCGCAACTAAATCAAGTTCACTAGAACTTGGATTGTTACCTAAACCAATTTCCGGTTTCGTATTCCATGTTCCCGTTGCAGTATAAGTAAATTCAATAGAATCATAATAAGTTAAATCAAGCGTCTCACTAAGATAAATACGAGAATGATTATAACTCTTATCATTTTTCCATACACCATCTTCAAATGTTGATAATGAAGTTTGCTTTACCGTACTATAGAAAGCACCATCGCTTAAAATATTTAATTCCGAAGAAGCAACTTCAACGGCTTTCATTTTCGCTACGATTTTTGAAACATTAACGGTAACATTTCCTGCGTTAATGCTAAATGCGTTGACTTTAGAAGCATCAAGAACGGAACCAGAATGTCCACAAGAATTTGCCCCCCAAGAACAGGAAACAGCTTTTCCAGTAAACTCTGAAAAATTATAGATTTGCGTATGTTCTGCTCCATCACTCGTAAATGTTTTACCGGCCTCTACATAATCATATTCATCTAGCGTACCTTTGCTTTCGTTTAAGTAAGCATTACCGATACCAAAGCTTACCCATGTTGCACTTCCTACATTCGTATAGGTTAATTCAATCGATTCACATTTTGATAAGTCTAAGGTTTGAGATAAGTAAACTCTAGATGCATTCCAAGCAGCGTTGTTATGCCACTTGCCATCGGTAATGGCTGAACCTGCTTGATGGTTATCCACTTCACTATAGAAGGCGCCATTTTCAAAAATAACAAAATCAATCGTTGCCGCTTTAGATCTTGTCGTGTTGGTAGACGTAAGTCCTGCCGCACACATTAGACCTAAAGAAATAAACAATAAGAACTTGTTGGTTTTCATAATTTTTACCCCTTTTTTATACATTAAGGATAGCATAATTTGAAATCGCTTTCAACAATTATTTTCACATTTTTATTTTTCTTACGAAAATTATTTTCACTTTCACAACATTAATATTAATGTAAGATTTTTCATTTTATCCAGTTTTTACAATTAAAAAGTGAGAATTTTCATTTGTTTTTTTCATAAAACGAAAAAAAGGTAGATTTTATCCACCTTTTTTAATCTTTTTATTTTTCTTTAAATGATGAAAGCATTTTCTTTTGTTCACAATTTGCATTGAAAACAATTTTCATTCTATTCTTCTACATGGAATGCTTCAGAGTTTGTACAATAATAAATATCATCGTGATTTGCTAATAATTTAAGTAATTCTTCAAATTCATCCCAGCAATGATACACTTCTAGTTCATAACTATGACCCCAAATATAGAAGACTTTGTCCTCCTCTGGTTGCATTTCTAAGAATTGTTTTACGAGTTCTAAAATCTTTGGATTTCTAAAATGGCAAGTACCGTTATAGTGTAATAAATCCGACGGAATATCAAAGGACATAGAGGTTCCCGCTAAACGATTCCATTTCACATTACAGGCTTTTAATACTCTATAAGTATTTTCATCCGAAGTTCCATAAGGGAGTGCCACACCATGAATTTTGGTTTTAAAATAATGCTCTAAATTTTCAATATCCGTTTGAATTTCATTCATTTGGGAATCGTAATCTAACCGCTCTAAGAAGGGGTGCGTTACCGTATGACTTGCGATTTCATGGCCGCGGTATACTTCTGCAATTTCGGTACGATTTAAATGATAAATAATGGTTTCTCCCCACACCCAACTATCGGCATGGGATAATTTACCACTATTGAGGTTAAAGGTACATTTCATACCATATTTGTTAAATAAATTGGCGAGACGACGATCAAAAACAACGCCGTCATCGAACGAGAAAGTTAATGCTTTTCTATATTTTCCTTGATACATAAATTCAATTCTCCTTTAGAAAAAGGAAGAAACAAAGTCCTTCCTATACACTCTTTTTACTTTTATTAATAATTTCGTTGGTTAAACTATAGAACTTAGTGAGCTCTTCATAATTATCCATCGCTACGGCTGAATATAAAATATCTATCATATTGAGTTGGGCAATTTGAGCACCCGAGGCTACACTTCGAATGGAGTTACCAATGGAAGTTGTTTTTAATTTTACATCGGCAATATCACTTAAGGTATTATTTGAATATCTGGTAATTGAAATGACAGTGGCACCGACTTGTTTACAAAGTTTAGCGACATCTAAAATTTCATTGGTTTCACCAGAATAAGAAATAATGACCGCGACATCTTCTTTTGTTAAATTAGCAGCCGCAAAAATTTGTTCATGATAGGCGGTAAAAGCATGGGCATCTTTTCCGATACGTAAGAAACGATGTTCGGCATCTAAAGCGGCAATGCTGGAGCCTCCAATACCATAGAAATAAATCCTTCTCGTTTTTGATAAAAGACGAACGGCTCGACGAAGTTCTTTTAAATCGACAACGCGATAGCTATTTTTAATGGCTAAAGCGTTGTTCGATATGACTTTATTGACGATATCTTCTAAGGATTCGTTTTGTTCAATGAGCGCATAATCATTACCAAATTCATTATTGCTCGTTTTATTTGAAACATCTAAAATCAAGCATTTGATAAAATCACGATATCCACTATAACCTAACGATTTACACATTCTTGTAATCGTCGCGGGCGAAGTGTGGCAATACTCTGCTAATTCGGTAACAGAATACAAACATACTTTTTGTGGATCTGCAATAATCGCATCTACAATTTTTCTTTCTGAGATTGATAAATTGTCACGTATTTCACACATTTTTACAAAACAATTATCCATAGTTAAATCACCTGTTCTTTTTTTTCTATTTTATTTTAACATTTTTTCTCTTTTTTTTAAAGAATAAAATACAAGCGGCAACCACACCACAAACGCCTACACTACTAGCAACAATACCAATAATAAGCCCGGTGTTATTTTTTGTTACAGGGTTTCCTTGTGTATGGCTTTGATAATTCTTAAGTTCAACTAATAAATTCACTGCATCTTTTCTAGACATTAAAGTGTCAGTAGTAAGATCTTTGATATCTTCTGCTTTGATAAAGCCAGAGCCATATAATCCAGCAATCGCTTCACGTTGTTCTTCATTTAAGTTTGCTTTCATTTCTGACGTTATAATAGAAGTATCTTGACGACAAATGAAACCTAAATGTTTTAAAACCCGATAAGACGCTACATAAGCATCAACTTTGGTCATTGCATCATAGGCTTTCGCTTGAGTACCATCAATTAAATATAAACCACGAGCAATCTTTAATTCATCATAGCCGTAGTAATAACGAGACACGTCGGCATAAGCTTTTTCATCTTCCGTTTCAAGATTTAAGCCACGAACTAAACTAACTAAATAATCACCACGTGTTACATTTTCATTTAACATATAAAGATTGTTAGTGATACTAGGAAGCGCATCTTTTACGGATTCCACTTTTTCAATCATGTCCCCATAAACATCATCATACGTTTTCTCTAATGGTTCAGTTGCGCGGTTTCTACGAATGATTTCATAGTTCATCGCGTGATCTTCTAGTTCAAGATGAATAGTGGTAAAGCCTTCTTCAGTTTTAGAAGTCGTCGCTTGTTTTACTCGTTTTCCTGAACTATTTAAACAATACACTTCAAATTCATCTAAGGATTTAATGGTGACTGTTCCCGTAATTTGTTCTACTTTTACTGGTCCTTCACCTAAGTCTTTAATCGTTGTACCATCCGCGGATAATTCATAACCCGTATTACGGCATTGTCCCGCTGCGGTCAATAATAAACGATCACTATCTTCTATCATTGCACATTTTTTACCTAAGCCGGCTAAGGTGACAACACTATAATCGTTATCGATATCCATTTTAAAATCGGATAATTCAATGGTACGATCGTTATAATAACCTACCGCACCTTGCACTGCATTGGTATTGACTAAGAAACGTTTTCCATCTTGTGACCAAAGGATAGAGCCATCTTCACTTGTCACATAATAATGCTCTAATTTTTCTAATAAAGCAGGATTATTTCGCGTAATGGTATTTTCATCTCCATTAATATAGGTCATATTTCCATTTTCATCTTCTTTATAGAAATAGTTACCGACATTGGCGATGATATACGTTCCACTGGTCATACTATGATTTTGTGAAGTTGGGTCCATAGCGGTATCTGCATTAATCCCATTATAGTAAGTTTGTTGGTTCTTCATAATCGCTTGTGCATAATAAAGTAATGCGGCGGCACTTGAAGTTCCCATACGGTTAGGATGATCCACGAATTGGAAAGCATTCGTAATCATATTGGTACGATTTCCATCCGATAATGGGCTCGTTGATAAGTTAAAGGAGCAAGCACTCCACTCTTGTAAAGAGAAGATAGCCGCAGTCATGATATTATATTCTGCCGTATGGGTATTGGGTTCGGCTTCGTTTGCTTCATTGACGATATAAGGACTACCGATTAAATCACCTTTAGCGGCATCACTATAAATATTTCCAGACATATCTTCAACCATAGATCCGACACTTGATGTTGCCGTATCAACACCAAACTCAGTGCCAGTGGTTGGGTGAGATTTATAGTAGTGACGCGCGATATAATCATATGCAGCGTTAACATATAAATCGTTTAAGTCTCCGGTAGGTAAATTGGTCGTACCACATAAACCGACGCGTAAACCTAAACCCTCTTCTCCTTTAGCCCATTGATACATTTCATCATAATAATCTTGTTGTAACTCATATAAAAATCTAAATGTATCATTGACTCTTTGACGTGAATAATCATTATTTAAGTAACTTTGAGAAATTAAAACCGTTCCTTCTTCACAGTTTTCTTTTCGGGAGAGGCCATCTAAACCACTGCCCGTTTTATCTTTCCAAGCTTCTTTTAAAGCACTATTAGAGCCGTATAATTCTAATAACCAGGCATTAAATTTGGATTTGAACATGGATTTATAACTATCACTAACAAATTCATACGTTGTACTTGACGTATAAACACCATACATATCCGATAAATTGCTTTCATTGGCAACTTCGACTAGAGCTAAAGCGGGGTCATCTGCTAAAGCGGTGCCTGTATAAGTATTTGTGGTTTTAAAGAGTTCTTTTACCACACGTTTTGTTTCATTGACTAATCTTTCATCAATATAAGTTTCAAATTTAAAACCACTACTGATATCATTCATTTCTTCTTCAGTAAATGTTCCTAAAGAACTTAAGGTAGAGCCATAACGACCACCTAACATGACCATGTCTAGATAAATACCTTTTTTCTTTAAACATGACCAGAAATAATTAAATTCATCGACGGATTGCGCACTTAATGAACTTTTTCCGCCATCTGAACCAAAGATATTTGGGGCATAGAATCCTGCATCCCAGTCGATTAAACGTACGAGATTATATCCCATAGCGCCAATCACATCGACTAATGTTTCAATTTCTTTTTTGGAAGTACCAAAGAAAGATTGACCAGAGACATTAATACCCCAGAAGTTCACTTGTTCACCTTTTTGGTTAACGAAATGTTCGCCTTCTGTCGTAATAAAACCATTACCAGTAATATCGGTATCTAAAAGATAAGAAACATCTAATGCGCTGCCAATATAGTCTTCATAATTAGGAAGTTCATAATTGTACCAAGAAGTGGTATCGGGATTATATTTGCTCTCCATATATTGCATATATAACCCATTTCCGCCACAATCCGCAGCGGTAACTGCGGTAATTAAATCTACTGCTGTATCGGAATCAATTGTGCATTTTAAAGACGCGATGACTTTTTCGGGATGAGGATTTACAAACGCAAACATGTTGAGTTTGATACCTAAGTTATAAGTAGATGCTTCTACGTTATTTCCTGACCAAATAATTGGGCAAACATCGCTTTCATCACTCTTCCACCAGCCATAGATTTCTCGACTTTGTAAAATATCATAAGTTGCTGAGGTACCATCTTGATATTGATAGGTGTACTTAGCGACTTTTTTACCATCCCAAGCGGCATTATGAATCATATAAAGACCATCCGCTTTTTGGTTAATGGGGATTTCAACTTCTTTTATATAAAGATTTCTCGAGTTTCTAGGAATATTTAAATTCGATTCAGAGCCTAAAGCAATCGCCGTATTCACGTGCTCATTAGGGTCTAAAACGTGGAATTGAATGCCATTATAAGAAATATCGCCAAACATGTCAAAGCCTGTTAATTCGTTATCCGTGCCTTGACCAGACCAACCTTTTCCTTCTCCACCCGTAAAAGCGGTAGTGGTTAAAGAAGAAATGTCAATTGGGGTCATTTTGATTTCTTTATTTTCAATTTTTCTTAAGAATTCATCGGGACGAATCATAGTACAACCCAAGTATTCATCCGGTTTATTATTGAGGTCAATTTCCATATTATCATAATAGAAATAGCCTGCGCCTGTATTATTAATCATATGACAAACGCCAAAACCACTGATGTTGGTTAAATCGACCATACATTTTTCCGAGGCGGTACCTTTTTCGTTTGCACGACTACCAGAAGTCGAGAATGCCGACACTGGAATTTGAACATGTTGCCATTGTTTCTTTAATGAATAATCAACGTACTTATCTAATGTTACATAAGAACGATTATATTGTTGATTAATTGGACGGGATTTATACTCTTCTCCGCGGTGTTCAAGTAAGAAGAAATTATACCAACCGGGATCACAATCTAGATATAAATCAAATTCAATCGTGGCAATCTTTTTAAAGGTAGAATCGGTTGTTCCAACCTTATCACCATGACGGAAGTCAATGGTTTTTGGGAAAGAACAATAATATTCGACGTAACTAGCACCTGGATTTACTTCAACTTTCCAGCTCTTAGTTCCATCTTTTTTAATTTCGACATCATCTCTACAAATGTTTCCGGTATTCCAAACTACATCAATGCCATCGCTAAAGCCATCTTCGTACATCTTTTGATATACACTTGCTCCATCTAAAAGGGCTTCTTTCGCATGAACTTTAAACCATTGATAAGGTTTAGAAATAGCGTTCAAATGGTCAACGCTAAGAAGTAAAGATGAAAAGGCAAAAGCTAAAAATAAACCTTTTTTTATTTTCATCACTTTTTTCCTCCTTTTTTATTTTTCACTTAATGCTTTTTCGTATTGTGCAAATTCGTTTAAGAAATCTTCTCTTAGAAGTGTCTTATGAATGGTGACTGGTTGATCACCTAAATTTTGGACTACATATTCGCCAATATTTTGTGGGACCACAATAATATCCAAATATTTTGCTTCAAAAGAGTATTCAGGGTTGGTTTTCGAATAGATTCTTACTCTTTCACCATTGGTAACCGTTAATACGTGGAAAACACCATTCGTGTTATCTTCATAACGATCTAAGAATTGCGTGGTCATCAATTTAAAATATAATAATGGACTTTCCCCAACCGTTTGGGTTAATACCGTATCATGATCATCAAATGGTTTTGCTCTTCTTACAATATGTTCATTCACCCAATTAGTCTTACGATATTTTTGTAAAACATTATCTCCATGACGGGAATGAATTGGACGTGGATTACCATCTAAATCACGACGCATATAGTCATAAAGTTTATAAGTATAAGAGCCAATGGTTAAAGAACCAATCTCTAACACTAATTGGTTACGACCGGAAGAATGAATGGTGCCAGCAGGAATTAAAACTTGGGTACCTGGTGTAGAAGTAACAGCATTTACATATTTTAAATAATCGATATGTTTTCCCGTTCTTTCTGATTCATAGACTTCTTTCATGAAATCATTAGGATCAATATCTTCATTGAAGCCTAAGAAGGTTTTAGCGCCTTCTGCCGCTTCAACAATATAATAAGATTCATCTTGACGACCTAATTCATGATTTTCTTTGGTGACATAATCGTGATAAGGGTGACATTGAATGGACATGTTTCCGTTAGCATGCCAGGTATCATCATAGTTAAAACGAATTGGGAAATAGCCATGGAAGTAATTCACACAGTCTTGACCCATCAGTTGTACACCGCGAGCATGGACAAAGGTATAATATGGAACTTCAATGGAAACGCCATTGGCTTCAATAACCACGGAAACTTCGCTTGGAATCATATCAAAAATCCAAGCACAGTTTTTCATAGTACGTGGAAGATTACGATAACGCATCATGTAATATCCACCCCATACACCTTCTAAATAGACAGGTTTGCAGCGGAATGGTTGTTTCACTAATGCATCAAATAAAATATCCATTGTTGCCATCGGCGCCATAATGAAAGCATCATCATGATCACCAAAAATGTAATAATCTAATTCATGATTGCTAATCAAAGATTTACGAAGTAAAGTTTCATTTTCAAAATCAACGTAATAGTTTCTGCGCATTAATTCTTTAAATGGACGAGCTTTCGTATCACCAATATTCGTATATAAACCTTTTTTGGAACGAATAGCGGCTTCTTTAGGACTCATATCAATATAGATTTTGGTACCCGCTAAAGATTTAAAGTCATCAATTAAAGCGCCATGACCGACAATTAAGACGATTCCTTTCGCATTTTCAATTTGCTTTAAGGCTTCTTCTACTTTTCGCTCATCCATTAAACTTTTTAATCCAGCGGTATAAAGCTTTCCATAAAGTAAAACTGGATCCATTACGCGATCTTCGGGAAGAAAAGATTTTAAATATTCATGAATTTCTTCCGCACTTTTATAAAGTGAACTCACACGAATAACAGTAGCGTTTTTAAACATTTTAATTAAAACGTCAAAATTACAAGATGGATAGCCGTCAATGGCGACGACTTGGTTCTTCTTTGAAAGAACATGATTTTGTAATTCTTTTTCGATTTTCTTTAAATCCGTTAAAATGGTGTTTGTGACACTTGGGTCAACTTTTACATGGTTTACCGCAGTTTGATCATCAAATGGGTAAGGGTTAAACATAAAACTCATAATTATTTTTCCTCTTTTCTTAGGCGAAGAATTATTCCACTTTTTAAGTGTTGAATCGTCAATGTTTCGCCTAGGCATTGTACGATTTCTTGGTGAGACCAAATCGTTTCAATGGTTTTCTCTTTTAATAGAGGTAACCGAATAGAAACTTGGTCTAATTCTTTTTCGCTAGTACTCGAATGAATGATAAAGATAAAATATTCCTCTTCATTTTCTAATACTTTTACATACACATCTTCTTGATTTGCTTGATATAGAGGCGTTATTCCTCTACTCATAAGAAGTTCAGTAGCGCTTTGTTTATTTTCTTCTTCCACCGTTTCATATCCATGGAAGAAAGGATTATAAACACGAATGGTTACGCCTTCTTTTTCAAGCGATGTTAGGTATTCTTTCTCTTCTAAAGGTAACCCGTCTATGCTTGGTAATAAAATGATTTGCGGTTGTACCCGTTTTTCTTTTAAAACCTCCATATTAACAAATTGCGGACGATAACCTTTTTCTAATAGACTTTCATAAATCAAACTTGAATAAATTGCATAAGGTTCTTTACATTTCCATGCATTTTTTTGCTCTGCATTCGTAATTGCATCTTGATAAATCGCCATATCTTGACTCATATAAATTGCAACCGGATGTTGATACGCTTCGGCTTTTGCTAAATGATGAGACCACCTTTGAATGAAATGATTCATTTCTTGCACCGCTTTATATTTTTGAGTTGCGGTTCCATCGTTATAAACAATGCCATAACGATTGGGTTCCGGTGCACCTTCAATTTCGGCATCCGCTCGATATTGATAAGGCATAATACCTTTAAAACCACTACCGAGAAGATAAAGCATCATTACTTCATATTCATAAGAAGACATATCCACTCTGGCATCACATTCAATGGCCCAAGCATGGGTTTGATACGCTCTTGCCACGGAATTAGCAATATCAAGAACGCGTTGATACTCTTTGCTTTCCACCCCTAGAGGGGAAATATAAAGGGTGATACCTAGGAAATCCATGCCTTTGGTTATCGTAAAGAAATCGGTTCCTCGAATCGCACTTCCTTGTTGTACTGCGCAAGGCATTAAGCAAGTAAAACTTGGTTTTTTTCCTACTTCTGTAGCGATATTCGCTAAATGAACGAGATATTGATTGATGCGATGATTATTAAACCTTCTAAAAGCCATCCACGTTGCTAACTCTTCTTTTGTTTTTGGTCGATAGCGGGGCGGATCCGTAAATATTCCCGTTTCTATATGAAACGCTTTTAACGTATAAGGGTTATAATCATAGAAACCCATAAACGGATAAGCCGGTTCGTTATAGATTTGAAAGCCAATAACATTTTCATTATTTTCATAATGCTTTGCTAAATAACGCGTTATTTCTTCATCTTCTTTAACCACGCTAGGATTAGATAAGCAGTTACGAATGAAATAGTCCCATTTTAAAGGAATTTCATTTCCATTTTCATCTTGCATTAAAGCGTAGGGAGCATTTCGAGTATTGCTGCTATATCCTTGTAATCGAACAAGACTAGATAATTGGTTTTTACGCGCAATTTCTAATAACTGATCGGTAAATTCCGTATCTTTTCTTATCGCATCATCTTCTAAATAAGTGGGACCTAAAGCCGCCAAACGTACGAGATTAAAACCTAGTTCATGCATTGCTTTTAAGTCTTTCTCTGCTTCTTTTATTTGTTCCGTCAAAGAAAAAACGGGAATTTTTTTAGGATGAAAAGAAGGATAGTAATGGCTACCCAATGCAATCGCTTCTTGTTCATTTTGGTAGAAAATTCCTCGTTTTATCTTATTCATTTTTGTTACCTAATTCTATTTACAAACGTCATAAATCTCAGCGTATACTTCGTTAGCTTCTTGGCTAGCTTTCGCAAACGCCTTAATGACTTTATCTAATTCACTTGTTAATTTCACATCATCAATTTCGCCTTTAATCACATTGGCTTCAAAGGCACTTAATTGACCGGTTAACGCTTTTGAATTTTCGCTCCATTCACTGGTGTTAATGGACACAGCTTGTTTTTGGAAATTGAATTTTCCAATACCTAAAGCATTATAGAAAGCTTTTTGAGTATTATCTAATTGGTCTAAGGCTTTTCCACCGGTCACCATTTGAATATAAGAATCTTTTAACCAGTGAATTGGCATAGAAGAATATAATAAGCCAGCCGCACGCGCATTGGTAAAGGAGGCATATTCTTCTTTAATTACTTTCTTACCATCTTGCATGGTATAGTGTTCATTTTCAACGCCATAGTTAAATAAGTTTTCTCCAGCTTCGCGGTAGAACCAGTTTAAAATACGAACGAGTTCAATCGCTCTTTCTTCTTTCACTTGAGAAGAAATAACGAAACCGTGAACTAAACCAGCGGCCGAAGGTACAGCACTATAATATTTGTTGTCTGCACATTTTGGACCCGTAAGTTTAAAGCTTACCCATTCAGCATCTTTTACATAGTTAGGATTGGTTTTACCACTATCATCGGTTGGGCTTGTTAAAGATTTTAAAGAAGTTTGCGCATATTCAGCATAAGTAATGCAGGCGCCTAACTTATTCGCGGACATTAAGCTTTCTACTTTGGCAGTAATATATTGATTGTCTAAAAGTTTACCCGCATATAAATCTTGAACGGAAGAAAGATACTTTTTATAGTTCTTATGGTTAACGACCGCTTGATATTCTCCTGTTTCTAAATCGGTGGAGAAATAATAAGAAGTATTAATACCGAATAAATAACGTAAATAAGAAATATTTTCAACGGAGAAAGGTAATTCATCTTTTGAACCATTTCCGTTAGGATCATCATCGCGGAAGTGTTCTAAGATTTCGGTAAATTGATCCCAAGATAAATCTGGATTATCGACATCAACATTAAAGCTTAAGCTTCCTTGAACTTTCTTTAACCAGTCTTTTCTCATTAAATAAGAAAGTTGATATTCTGGTTCACGAATATTGGAAATTGAATAAATGCCGTGCGTAGTCGCATCCGTTAATTGTACCCAATCTTCAACGCTTAAGTTTTTGCGGTAATCGGGTGCATATTGCATTAATAAATCATAAAGTTCATAAGCCGCTTCTTGTTCTTTAAATACTTCAACGTCAGGAACACGGCAGTAAATATCTGGCATCGTGCTTGGGCTAGTAAAGGAATCTAAGATTGCGGTTGAATAAGCATCCATTGTATATTTCTTTAATTCAATCGTTGTATTCGTAGCCTCTTCTACCTTCTTCATTAAAGCGTCGGAATATCCAGCTTCCGTAGGAACCATAATGGTAATTTTCATTTTATCACGTGAATAAAAATCATAATTGCTATCAATGTGTTCATAATAGGATTCTTTATGGTGTTCTATTTTTTCTTTTTCTCCTCCACCATTACAGGAAGTAAGGCCTAATAACATGAAACTAGCTAAGCCTAAAATAAATAAACCATTCTTTTTCATCTTTTTTATTTCCTTTCTTTCTATTCTTTTACCGATCCAACCGTAACACCTTTGACTAAGAATTTTTGGGCAAAGGGGAAAATGATAAGAATCGGGATAATACTACATACCACCGCGGCATAACGTAATTGTGTTGCAAAAGCATCATCAATCATTAAGCCACCGGTATCATAAAGCGCGGCCGCATCTTTAATGGCATTGGCCAAATAAATTTGTAACGTTGTCGCTTTATTTCCTAAATAAATAAGCGGATACATATAACTGTTCCATTGGGCAACGATAATCCAAAGCGCTACCGTAGCGAGAATCGGTTTAGAACATGGAATAATAATTCTAAATAGGATTTGGAAGTCATTTGCGCCATCAACACGAGCAGATTCAATTAAAGCTTTGGGTAAACCTTCAAAGTAACTTCTTACTACAATAATGTTATAGGCGCTTAATAAACCTGTTAAAACTAAGGACCATAAACTACCATCTAAATGAAGAGCTTTCACGACGACTAAATTAGGAATAATACCTGCTGATAAGAACATTGTTAGAATAATAAATTTGGAAAATAATCCTTTGGAACGGAAATTACCATACGCTAACGGATAAGCAGCGAAGCATAATAGAACAATTGATAATAAACAGTTCATCGCACAAACGAAGATGGTTGAACCATACGCCTTATAAATTTGGCTATCTCCTAAGATTAAACTATATGCTTTGGTATTAAATCCTACAGGAATTAAACCTACAGAACCATCACGAATGAAGTTTGGATTAGAAAAACTGACAGCGACTAAGTGAATGAGTGGATATAAAACCATGAACATCAAAATCAACATAATGATAATGATGACGGCATCGAAGATATGCTCTCCTACCGATTTTTTCACTTTCATTTTTGCTTTGTATTCTTTCATATTCATCACCTACCAAACCGATGTATTCGCCATCTTTTTAGAGATTTTATTAGAGGCGATGACGAAGATTAAGCCAACTACACTATTTAATAACCCAACCGCAGTTCCATAACCCGGTTCTCTTATGCCTTGTGAATAAATAAAGGTTAATACAACTTCAGAAACTTTAATATTACCCGCGTTCTGTAATAGTTGTATCTTATCGAAGTTACTGCCCATAATGCTTCCTAATTGTAAGGTTAGCATAATAAGAATCGTGGGTACTAAAGCCGGTAAAGTAATTGTTCGGATTTGATGCCAACGTGAGGCGCCTTCTACTCTTGCCGCTTCATATAGTTGCGGATCAATAGCGGTTAAAGCAGCAGTATAAACAATCGTTGACCAGCCAGCGGTTTGCCAAATACCTGAAATGACTTGAATACTTCTAAACCACTTCTCACTTGATAAGAAGTTTTCTTGGTTCACTTTAAACACACTGACTAAGATATGGTTAATCAAGCCACCCGCGGCTTCACTATCAAAGACTAGATAGATAATGCCTACCAAAGCGGTCGTACTTAAAAAGTGAGGTAAGTAAGAAACCGTTTGGGCTGTTTTTCTAAAAATTGCATTGCTTAATTCGTTAAACAAAATAGCGAGAATAATGGGAAATGGAAATAGGAAAATTAAAGCTAAAATATTAATTGCTAAAGTATTCCACACATACGTTAAGCCATCTTGCCTAAAAAATTTGATAAAGTTTTCTAAGCCCACAAATTCTGATCCTGAGAAACCTTTAATATACTTATAATCGTAAAAAGCCATGCGCAAATAATATAAAGGCCAATAGGAGAAAACCAAAAACCAAGCAACGACTGGTATCATCATCACAAAGATGCATATATTTCTTTGCCAGTACGCTTTTTTGGCCATTTTCTTTTCTTCATCGGTCAGTCCTTCATAGGGATGAAATCTCTTTTTCTTCGTTTTCACCATAAAGCCTCCCAACACGCATAAAAGCGTTTTCATTTCATTCATAATTTTATACTATTTTCCAATTCGTTGCAACATTATTTTTATGTTTTTCATTTTTTATTGAAAATTATTTTTACATTCCTTTTTATTATGTTATAATAAAGAAAAAATTAGGAGGTCTTTTTATGCATAAACACGCTGCATTTTTCTTACTTTTCCCCTTATTATTTGCTTGTTCTCCCTCTACACCTGCAACATCAAATGTTCCAGGTAGTAACACAACCTCTAATTCTTCCGCATCTTCTTCTCATACAACTTCTTCATCGATTTCTACAATAGATGAAAACGCATGGGACGTTTCTAATGTAGACGTTTCTCACATCGACCCAGAAAATCGTTTGATTTGCTTAACTTTTGATGACGGACCAATTTCTTATTACGAAAATAAGATTCTTGATGTATTTGATGATTTCAATAAAAAATATGGAAAAGATGGTTTTACCGCTCATGGCACTTTCTTTTATAAAGGAAGTAATGTAAAGGAAGAAAATAAAGAAACGATGTTGCGTGCGCTTGAAAGTGGCTTTCAAATTGGAAATCATACCGAAAATCACGTGCATTTAGAAAATTTAAAAGCACGAGAAGTTAAAAGCGAAGTGAAAACTGCATTAGATAAGTTAAATGATTTACTCGGCATTAATGATGCTTTAGTTCGTTTACCTTTTGGCACTTATAACAATATGGTTTTAGAAACCGTTAATTATCCAATGATTAACTGGACGAATGGTTTAGATACTTTGGATTGGAGCGGAAAAACCGCTAGTGAAATTCAAGAAACGGTCATGAATCATTTAGGTGATGGCTCGATTGTTTTAATGCATGAAGGATTTGATCCTACCATTCAAGCTTTAAAAAACTTGCTACCCTTACTCTATGAGCGTGGATACCAAGTTGTTACGATTAATGAATACGCTAAAGTACGCGGAATCTCTTTAAAAAGACATCAAGTTTATACCACTTTAGCGGAAGATTAATTTTCTTTAATTTCTAGCATTACACTATAAAGTGCATATTCTTCATTTTGATCTTCAATATGAGAGAAAATTTCACTTAAATTGGTGATGCGATTACCTTTTAAAACTTGTTCATATGGAATATCTCTTCCTTTTAAGAGATATTCTTTTTTTGTGGAAATAAAAGGTATTTTTAGTTGGCCTTTAGGTGAAACAGTCGAAGAAGTAATCACTATAAAACCATGTTTTTGCTCTTCATCATAGGTGATAAAACCACCGATTCCATTTTGATAATACGACGTAAAATATTGCGTTTTAGCAAATTGGAAAAGGGCGCGATTTTCTTTATAAAAAGCAATTTGCGCTTTGACCTGTTCTTTTTCTTCTTTTGTAAACTTAGTGGGATCAAGTTCATAACCTAAATTACCACCACAAGCTACATTAAAGCGTGTTTCTAAAGAGGATTTTCTTTCGGTAAAACCATTAGGAGAGGCGGAAACGTGCGCTCCCATACTCGCTTGCGAATAGCCATAACTTGTCCCCGTTTGAATGCGAATACGATCATAAGGATCGGTATTATCGCTGGTCCATATTTGTGGCATATAGCATAAAATACCTAAATCAAAGCGAGAACCACCCGCTGCGCATCCTTCAATTAAAACATGAGGAAATTCTTCATGAATGGTTTGAAAGATAGAATATAAATTTAAAATATACCGATGAAAATATTCACCAACTGGACAAGAAGTGGAATAAATATCTGAGAAATTACGATTATAATCCCATTTCATATAATCTGCTTTGGTTAAATGAAGGACATTACGAATGGAATCTAATACGAATTCTTTCACTTCTTCATTCGCTAAATCTAACATCATTTGGTTACGATGAAGATGAGGGGTACGATGAGGAATTGTCATTGCGTATTCCGGATGTTCTTTAAATAAATCGCTGTCTTCGGAAATCATTTCTGGTTCCATCCAAATACCAAATTTTAATCCTAATTGATGGATTTCTTTAGCTAAAGCGGCTAATCCACCCGTTTTTGAAGCATAATCAAACCAGTCACCTAAAGAAGAAGCGTCATTATCGCGGTGCCCAAACCATCCATCATCTAAAACAAAAAGTTCAACACCTAATTCTTTAGCGGTCTTCGCCATTTCTAAGATTTTATCTTTAGTAAAATCAAAATAGGTTCCTTCCCAGTTATTCATTAAAATGGCTCTAGGTGCATTTTCATATTCTTTATAGACAATATGCTTTTGCACAAAAGTATGATGCGTTGAAATGAGTTCACTTTCATTTTTAGCAAAAGTTAAAATAGCTTCTGGCGATAAAAATTCTTCATTCTTTTTTACTTCATAAGAAAGCATAAAATCATTCATTCCTGTTAAAATACGACCACGTTGATAGTCATCTAATTCAATGGTTGTTAAATGATTAGAAGAATATATTAGATTAACGCTATAAAAACCTTCTTTCGTTTCCACAATCGTAAGTGGATGATGGAAAGCAGAAGATGAACCAGTACGTGATTGATTTTTAAATACACCACAGGTTAAAAGACTTTCATGACGTGTTCTTTCTCTTGCCCATTCCCCATCAAAAGTATAGATTTTAAAGCTTTCGGCATGTAAATCTAGTTCTAACGAAGATAAACGATGAATGTAAATCGATGAATCATGATGATTGATTAATCGCGAAAAGGAAGAAATAACATCCACATCTTTAAAAGTCGCATAATAGATTTCTAATTCCATTTGGTTGATTTGATCTTCAAAGTTAAAGCAAATGATGCTTTCTTTATTTCTAGAAAATGGTAAAGGTGAATCAAATTTTACTTCTTTTAAAATACGATAGCCTTTAAAAGCGAAATTTGAAATCTCATTATGATTTCCATTCGCGATTTCACAATACGCTTCGCGATAATCTTCTCCTCCAAATTGAGAAAACATATAATTTCTTAAATCAACACCCGTACGATTCGTCGTTCCTTTATAAGTCGACCAATCCGTGGATAATGATTTTTTCTTCCCATAATAAAGTAACTCAGGAATTTCTCCTTCTATATTCCACACCATCATATGATGGGGGGTTAAAAGAAAAATATAAGGTTCTTTTGCTCGAATCATAAATAACGCTCCTTTAAAAACGAATAATTTCTGTCATCAGTTTTAGAGTTTTTAAACTCTTTTCTCTAGGCCAACTATAAGACTCAATATTCCCCTTTTGAATTTGAGAAATGCTTTCCATAATTTCATATTCAAAACCGGTGATTTGCGGTGAAACATCGACTTGTTTGATTAAAGTTTCTCCGTGATAAAGTTCTAATGTTTTAGGACATTCTAGAGGTGATACTTTTAAACGATAATTCTTATTTTGAATTTCTAAATAAGAAACACGGTCAAATGTTGCATCAATATCCATCTTAGCAATAAAGTTTGGGTATTCTAAAGAGATACTTTCTTTTTCATCTACTCCGTTTTCATTGATAACGAGTTCATCGATTGTCATTTTTTTATAATCAAAGCCACAAGTTAAAAGTGTCATGGCAATCGGATAAATACCTAAATCAAAAAGCGCTCCACCACCTAATGATTTTTCTTTTACTCTTTCCTTATAAAGCGTGTTCACTTTAAATACCGCATAAGAAGATGTGATGGTAGAAAAATAATCTTTTAGATAAGTTTGAATTACCAGTAAAGAAGGCATATAGGCAGTCCAAAGGGCTTCTGAAAGATATAAATGCTTTTCTTTTGCTAAAGAATATAGCGCTTCTGCTTCGTTTAAACGCAAAGTCATCGGTTTTTCTAGTAAAACATGTTTCCCTTTTTGAAGGCACATTTTCGCTTGTTCATAATGACAAGAATTAACGGTGGCAATGTAGATGAGTTCAATTTCTGGATTATCTAACATTTCTTCATAACTTCCATATGCACCTGAAAAATGATATTTTTTTAAAAATTCTTGGGCTTTCTTTATGTCACGAGAAGCAATATAGGCTTCACTATTAAGCCCCATTTTTAAAAGCGTATCTCCCATTTTTTGAGCAATACGACCACAACCTAAAATACCGATTTTCATATTATTCACCTCGCGATAAACCACGATGATATTCATCGGGTTGATGCTCTTTATGTATGACTTCATCAAATATGTATTGATACCATTCAACGATAATTAAAGTAGCTAAACCAAAATAGAAAAGGAATAAAATCGCTAGAATTACGACTTTAACTACTCGAGAAAAGAATAACAGCGAAAAGATAGGCGCAATGGTAAGAAGAACAATAATGAGTGTGCTGATGGGTCTTTTAAAAGATAGAATAAAAGCGTTTTTTAAAATATCTTTTATCTTCATTTGATATTTTACTTGTTCAGCACTTGCGCAAGTAATGACTAATAACATAAAAGCGAAGATAACTAGCGAAAAGAATTTCATAAACACATACAAAAAGCCAATATTTTCCTGATAAAAGAAGAAAAAATTAAATATGACAATATACGCTAAGAAACCTAAAATCGTGTAAAGTAAGAAAAATTTTAAGCCATTTTCTTTTATGCCTATCCAATAATTTTTCGTATTACAAGGTTGATCCGAGGTCATACGCATCATCATCGTATAACTTCCGCTTAGCCCCACACCGATAACTCCCGTTAAAGGGGCAATCCCTAAACCATAAACACCACCAAATAACATTAAGCTTGCTTTTGTTGCTTCTTCATTATTTAATAATGCAGTCCATTGATAGGCAAAAAAGAAGAGATAAATTAAAAAAGGCACAGCAAAAAGGAAGGTCATGTAACTCATAAAAGAAACATTTCCAAAGTAATATTTTAAAATATAGCCGATTTGTTCTTTTCTTGTGCTGGGTAATCTTCCTTCACCATTTGCCATTTTTTAGCACCCTCTTTTTGATGTTTGAATGATTTCTTGATAATCGTAAAAAGAATCTTTTTTGATTCGTTTTTGATGATGGGCATAATCCGTATAAATTAAGCCAAAACGTGGTTGATATCCTCTTTCCCATTCAAAGTTATCTAATAAACTCCAATGAAAATATCCGCGAATATCAACACCTTCATGGTACGCTTTTTCTAGCCATGATAAATAGGAATGTAGACATTTACACCTCATTTGATCATGAACTTGTCCATGTTCTACTTTTGCATAGTCTGCACATCCACTTTCGGTAATAATAATGGGTTTCTGATATCGGTAATATAAAAATTGTGCACTAAAATACATAACTTCTTCTAAAATACTCCACCCATTATCCATCGTTTTACGATCCGTAGGATTTTCAATAATCGTTTGATTATTTTCTTTTTTAATATAGTATCCTGAATATAGATTAACCCCACAGAAGTCGATTTTTTGGGAAATTAATTCCATATCTTCTTTCGTTATATCAGGCATATCCTCTTTATACAATGTTTCATATCGTTTAGGATATTTTCCTAAGAAAATAGGGTCGTACCAAATACCAACACCATCTCCTAAACGATTTTCATCTAAATCAAAATATTGTTCATACGCTGCTTTTAAATTTTCTTCAGTTACCGGATGAGGTACAGGCACCCATCCACAAGCAGAAAATCCAATATTTGCATCTTCCACCTGTTCTCTAATGACTTTCACCGCTCGACCATGAGCGAGTAAAATGTGATGAACGGCTAATAAGCGGTCTTTGACACTTAGTTTTTTTCCTGGCGCCATGACCCCAACACCTAAACCATTATAAATACAATTTTCTGGTTCATTTATGGTAATAAAGTCATGCACTCTATCTCCAAAATATTGACAAATAACTTTGGTATATTCTTCAAACCAAAGAGGAAAATCAGGATTTAAAAAACCACCTTGATTTTCTAAGCATTCCGGTAAATCCCAATGATAAAGTGTCATAAAAGGACGAATATGATTTTCTAAAAGTAAATCAATTAGTTTGGAATAAAAAGCAATTCCTTTTTCATTCACTTTTCCCGTTCCACCCGGTAAGATTCTTGACCAGCTCACAGAAAAACGATACACATCTACACCTAATTCTTTCATTAAGAGAACATCTTCTTTAAAGCGATGATAATGATCACAGGCGATATCTCCATTTTGACTTCGATAGGTATTTCCTTTTTGATGCGTAAAAGTATCCCAAATGGATAATGATTTTCCATCTTCTAAAATTGCACCTTCGATTTGGTAACTTGCCGTAGCTACGCCCCATAAAAAATCACGTTCAAACATACTTATCTCCTTAAGATGCAGCACGTTTTTGCACCTATTACTATGTTCATTTTATCATATTGCATTTCTCCATCACACCAAATCAGTTCATGTTCTTCTTGAAGTGTTAAAGAGATAGCTTCTTTTGTTGGATTAACAATAATCAAATCTTGATTTCGATAATACGCTAATAAGCGCGGATGGTTGGTTTCAAAATAGGTAATATGATTACCTAATAGATTTTCATCATTTTTTCTCATTTCAATTATTTGGCGAACAAAATGAAGTAAAGAATTTTCTTCTTGCTCTTCTTTTTCTACACTTGTTTTACCATCAATCGGTAAAAATGGTTCTACTGTGCTTATCGGGGAAAAACCTTGGTTTTCATTCATGTTCCACGCCATTGGGGTTCTAGAACCTGTTCTTGCATATCCACATTCTTTAGAAGGAATGTCTTTTTGGTAACGCATACCGATTTCATCACCATAATAAATGAAAGGAACACCGGGTAAAGTTAAAACGATAAAGAAGAAGAGTTTTAATGCTCTTCCTTTTAAATAAGCTGTGGGACGCATTGTATCATGATTACAAGTAATAAAACTTAAATAACCTTTATCTTGGTTATCTACAACCATTTGTATTGTCTTTTTAAAATCTTCGCGAATATCGAGGGTACTATCAGGATTTAAAAAAGAAAGTACTTGCGGTTCAAATTCTTCTTTTCTTGCTAAATCGTTATAAAAATTATGCGCACGATCTAATACAAAATCGCAATCAAATCCTGCTTCTAAGGATTGATAAGGATTATTCCATTCGGAAACAAACATGATATCGGGATATTCTTTTTTTATCGTAGAAATCATGTATTTCCAAATCTCTATGGTTGCTTCTTTATTCTCATCATTTTTTACTAAAGAATCCGCTAAATCAACCCGGAAACCATCGACACCTCTTTGTAACCAAAAGCGCATGACGGATAATAAGAATTCTTGTGTTTTTTTCGGTTCTTCATCTAAATAGGACATTTGCCAATCATGGGTAATATGGTTAAAGCCGTAATTTAAAGCTGGTTGGGTGGAAAAAAAGTTAACCATATATGCACCAAAGCGGTCATATCTTCCATTTAAAAATTTATATTCACTTGGACAATCCCAAGGATCTTTCGTCCAAATAAAACGATCTGAATATTCATTTCTTTCCGGCTTTGCACTCTCTATAAACATGGGATTTTCTTCACTTGTATGTCCCGCGACTAAATCTACAATCAGATGAAGATTGCGCTTATGACATTCTTTAACGAATTCATCAAAATCACTTTCTGAACCAAAACGAGAGGAACACTTAAAGAAATCACGAACATCATAACCACCATCTTTAAAAGGTGAATCATAATGTGGGTTTAACCAAATGGCATTTACCCCTAAACTTTGAACATAATCGAGTTTAGAAATGATTCCTTTTAAATCTCCATAACCATCATTATTGCTATCTTTAAAAGAATTCGGGTAAATTTCATAGAAAATTGCATTTTTTAACCAAGAGCACTTCATTCTTTTTTCCTCCCAATTTCACCTTCTATTTTAAACTAGTTAATGTAAATAATAAAGAAAAATATTTTTATTATTTTTCATTTTTTGTAAATATTATTTTCATTCATTACCTTTTCTTTTGCTTTCGTTTATTCGTTATCAATTTTCATGATTTAATTTGACTTTTTTATCGTTTCGCGCTACTATGGATTTGCAAAGATAAAGACACGTTCTTTTTTATCCTTATTTGTTAGAGAATGAATCCATGGCTGAAAGATTCTAAATAAGAAATAAAGAATACCACTTTGGAGCGCTTCTAGTAATAGAACGTGACCCTCGCGTTAAAAGGGAAATTAAGAGCATATATATCCTTTATATATGAATTAAGGTGGTACCGCGTGATGAACGTCCTTATAGGGACGTTTTTTTATTTTTAAGGAGGTAAAAATATGTTGCAATTAGAATTATTAGACGGAAAAATGTTAGAAGTCGAAGAAGGAAAACATGGTTATGAAGTCATTGGCGAAATTTCTAAAAACTTATTAAAAGACTCCATCGCTTATCTTTTAGATGGTGAAATTTATGATTTATCCAGTGAGATTCCTCATAGCGGAAAATTTAAAGCGATGACCAAAGACGATCCAGGCGCTTTAGATTTATTACGTCACTCCACTTCGCACTTATTAGCGGAAGCTGTTTCTCATTTATATCCTGATGCCAAATTCGGTTTTGGTCCATCCATTGAAGAAGGTTTCTATTATGATATCGATTTCTCTTCTCCTTTATTAGAAAGCGACCTTCCACGCATCGAAAAAGAAATGGCAAAATTAGCGAAAGATAATAAACGTTTCATTCGTAAAGAAGTCAGTAAAGAAGAAGCAAAAGAAATCTTTAAAGATAACCCTTATAAATTAGAATTAATTGAAGGTATTGAAGGTGTCATTAGCGTTTATCAACAAGGTGACTTTGTCGATTTATGCCATGGTCCTCATATGCCATCCACCGGTTGGTTAAAACACTTTAAATTAACATCCGTTGCGGGTGCTTATTGGCGGGGAAATTCCAAAAACAAACAATTAACCCGTATTTATGGTACAGCTTTCTTCACGGATGAAGACTTAAAGAAACATCTTGAAATGATTGAAGAAAGAAAGAAACGCGATCACCGTAAAATCGGACGTGAATTAGGACTATTCATGATTTCTGATTATGGTCCAGGACTTCCTTTCTGGTTACCGAATGGTTATACATTAAGAAGAAATTTGGAAGATTGGTGGTTAGATATCCATCGTAAACACGACTATTTAGTCGTAGAAACCCCAATTATGCTTTCTAGAACTTTATGGGAAATCAGTGGTCACTGGGATCACTATCACGAAGATATGTACACCCTTAAAGTGGATGAAGAAGATTACGCCATTAAACCAATGAACTGCCCTGGCGCTATTCTATGTTATAAAAACGATTTACATTCTTATAAAGAATTACCTCTTCGTTACGCTGAACTTGGTCATGTTCACCGTCATGAAGCTTCGGGTGCTTTAAACGGACTCTTCCGTGTACGTACCTTTACTCAAGATGATGCCCACATCATGTTAAGCGAAGATCAAATTGCCGACGAAGTTTCTCGTATTTTAAAATTATATGATGAAATTTATAGTGTCTTTGGCTTAGATTACGCAATTGAATTATCTACTCGTCCAGAAGATAACTTTATTGGCGATATCGCCGTTTGGGATGAAGCTGAAAAAGCTTTAGCGGACGCTTGTATCAAAACCGGTAGAAACTTCAAAATTAATCCGGGTGATGGTGCCTTCTATGGTCCAAAACTCGACTTCAAACTCCGCGATTCAATGAATCGTGTCTGGCAATGTGGTACGGTCCAATTAGATATGCAACTTCCTGGCCGTTTTGATTGCACGTATGTCGATAAAGACGGACAAAAACGTACGCCAGTTATGATTCACCGCGCTTGCTTTGGTTCGTTAGAAAGATTTATCGCTATTATTACTGAAAACTTTGCCGGTGCTTATCCAACCTGGTTAACCCCCGTTCAAGTTGCTCTTCTTCCCGTTAATAACGAATTCCATTTAGAATATGCAAAAGAATTAGAAGAAATGATGGAAAACGCTCACTTAAGAGTGAAGTTAGATGACCGTCAAGAAAAATTAGGCTATCGTTTAAGAGAAGCCCAAATGATGAAGATTCCTTATACCTTAGTTATCGGTGATCAAGAAAAAGAAAATCACACAGTTACCTATCGTAAATATGGTCAAAAAGACCAAATCACGGTTTCTATTGATGAATTTATGAAGATGATTCACGAAGAAATCGAAACAAAAGCTTTATTAGTTAAATAAGCAAATCGATTAAAAAGCCTAGGTTTTTCCTAGGTTTTTTTCATATTTTGTACTCTTTTTACATACACTAAATATCAAAGAAAAAGAGGTTAGAAAAAAATTTCAAAAAAAAAAAAAAAAAAAAAAAAA